>ERZ1673752.2200-NODE-2200-length-22784-cov-11.914778_pt1 | contig 22784 bp, 21 predicted proteins | sample MGYA00580195_ERZ1673752 | MGnify/ENA primary metagenome ERZ1673752 (study PRJEB41218, sample SAMN15661744) | gut metagenome | host: Homo sapiens | place: Canada: London | collected 2015-08-20/2019-03-30 | study: EMG produced TPA metagenomics assembly of...
CAGAAAACATTTGAAACCAGACGCGGCGGGCTTAACTGTTACCGCCCGCCGCTTCTGTTTGTAGTTCGTTACTGCTTACCTACTCTGCGAGTAGTTCAGTAAGCTTCGCTTTCAGTTCGTCACCATCAAGGCTATGGGCGATGATTTTTCCATCGGATCCTATGAGTACGCTTGATGGGATACCTTCCACCATGTAATCCACACGCGCTGGACAGTCCCACGATTTCAAGTTGGAAACGTGGTTCCACGTTAAATGCTGGTTCTTGATGGCATCAAGCCATTTATCCCTTTCCTGGTCGAGGGAAACACCGTATATTTCGAATCCTTTTTCATGGAATTGGTTGTAAATCTCCACGAGAATGGGGTTGAACTGGCGGCAAGGACCGCACCATGAAGCCCAAAAGTCTAGGAGTGTAACCTTGTTGTTAGCAACGACTTCGCTCAGATGAAGGGTATCACCCTCTGGGGTGGGTAGCGCCACGTCGATGAAGTCTTGACCGACCTGTATTTTCCTGGCGGGTTCCATCTTGGTCAAGATTGCCGTTTTGAAATCCCCTTCTGGGAAGCTTTTGACTATGGCATCAAATTCTGGGATGTTGAACTTGTATAGGTCAAAATTGTTAGCTAGAGCTACTTGGCCGGCGACGTTGGAAGCATTTTCTGCTATGAAAGCTTTGGCCTCCTCTTGCATTCTTTCAACCATGTCGCCATAAGCGTTCCGTATTTTATCTGCCTGCACAGAGTCATTTGCGGCGGCTGCAGCCTGATACTGTTCGTTCAAGCTATTGCCTTCCGCATTGTACTTTCTAGTAAAAGAGTAGAGGTCCTGCAGTTTTACGTTGTCATTTGAGAGCTTTTTCCCTTTGATTTCAAAGGTGGAGCCAGCATCGGGATTCCCTGCTTCACTTTCCTTCTCTTCAATGGTTATACTCCCATCCTGCGGAACGAAATAGACCTGATCGCCCTTTTCAGTGTAGAGGAAATAGGCGATGGGGCTCTTGTCGGCAAAGCGGGTCACGTCAATTATGGCTACGCCATCCTTGATAGCAACCGTATCGTCACGCGTGAGCTTATCGCCCTCGGCGTTGCAGTAGCCCAAGTAAACATTTTTGGCCTCTGAAGGGAGGAGTTTCACCTCAATGGAACTCTTCTTTTGCCCGCATGAAGCGAGAAGAGCCGTCGCCGCAATGGCGCACGTTGCAAAAAGTGTTGTATGTCTCATTGAAAAACGATTATGATTAGTACAAAACGAACGCAAATATAAGAGATTTTACGCAGTTGCCCAAAAGGGAATTGCATAAAGGGTAATACTTTCAAAAAATGCACTTCAGGTTTAGCACTAAGGGATTTAGGCAAAGTATGCCTGGTTTTGATCTGTTTACGAACGATGTAAAAACAAGCGGGGGCGTGCGAAATTTCGCACGCCCCCGCATAAGATGATGATGAAAAGCCGTTTACTTTAGATTCTTTGGTGTATTTATTATTTCTACCTTTTCAATTTTCACGATTTCCTTTGGGCAATCCATGCTGTCCGTTTCGCAATTTGCAATGGCATCAACCACCTCAAGACCTTGAATGACCTGCCCATAGACCGTGTACTCCCCATCTAGGAAAGGGGTTCCTCCGATGGTGGTGTATGCGTTGCGCTGCGCTTCGCTCATGGAGAATCCCTGCGCGGCACTGGCAGCGGCTTGGCCGATGGAATCGATAAGTTTATTAACCTTATCTGTCGGCATGGCTCTCAATTTTTCCATATTTTCGCTAGCATACTGGTTAACAGCCATTTGACCGGCGCTCCTACGCCTTTGCATGTCCATGCTAGCTACGAGTTGGTCAATTTCTTCTGCCGGGGTGACTTTGCCCTGCACAATGTAGAATTGCGAGGCGCTAGAACGCTTCTCGGGGTTGACGTTGTCACCGGTGCGCGCGGCAGCCAATGCGCCCTTTTTGTGGAAAAGTGAAGGGACGAACTCTGCCGGTACGGTGTATCCGAGGTCTCCGCTACCATACTGCGTGCCGGCCTTGAAATTGCGGGTGTCGGGGTCTCCGCCCTGGATCATGAAATCTTTAATGACCCTATGGAAGGCAAGGCCGTTGTAGAATCCATCTTTGGCGAGTTTTACAAAGTTATCACGATGCTGCGGCGTTTCGTTGCTGAGCTCAATGATCATATCGCCCTTGTTAGTGGTCATTTTCACGATGTAGCAGTCCTTGTTGGCGCCCTTGGGGAGCTTGCTACAGCCTCCCGTAGTGGACAAAAGAATCATAGCAGAAATCATAAGGAATGATGCGTTACCCATACGTTTACCCTTTATTAAAACGCCGCAAGGTACATGAAATTTTGTGAATAAAGGAATTTTGGTGCGTTCAGCATGCCCTAACAAGCTCCATTTTGGCAGGGTGGGGAAATACGACACTATCTTTGCGGGAAACTTGCGTGGAGTGCTGAAGTCGTTCAAGTAGGATATTCAGAGTATCTTTGCGCAGAAAGTGAGGAGTGTAGGAAAATAGGGTGATGGCTAAGAGTGCATTACATAAGTTGGCGAGCGATTCCGCAATTTACGGGCTGAGTAGCGTGGTGCCACGTCTGCTGAACTATTTTCTCGTGGCGCTGCATACGAGGGTGTTTGGGCGTGCGGGGTACGGAGAGATAACGGAGCTGTATGCGTATATTGCCATACTGCTAGTGCTACTAACCTTTGGGCTTGAGACTGGTTTTTTTCGTTTTGCATCGCAGGGGGATGAGCGGAATCAGCGCGTTACCTACGCTTCCGTATTTTGGTTTTTGGGCATAACAAGTACCCTCTTTTTTCTTACCTGCTATTTCAACGCCCCAGCCATAGGGGGAGTGCTTGGCTACAGCGGGCGGGAGGTGTATTTCGTCATACTAGCAGGGATTATAGCGCTTGATGCGTGGGGGGCAATAATTTTTGATAAGCTTCGATTGGCGGGTAGGGCGTTGGCATTCAGTGGAATAAAGATACTTTCTGTTCTTATCAATATAGCGGGTAACCTTATTTTCCTTCTTCTATTCCCGAAATGGGGGCTTTACGACGCGCAGTTCGGCGTGGGGTATGTACTTTTAAGCAATCTATTGGGGAGCGCGGCGGCGTTTGCCGTCGCCTTAGTGCTGACGGGTGGATTTCCCGGGAAGGGCAGTGTTCGCATTTTATCTACAGTGTTCGTGTTTTCGTTCCCCTTGCTGCTAGGTGGCTTGGGCGGTGCGACCAATGAGTTTGTGGACCGGTTCATGATAAAGTGGCTAACGCCAGCGGCTGATGCAATGGCAGAGGTGGGGATATACGGAGCAAACGTGAAGATAGCCGTTTTAATGGTGCTATGCGTTCAGATGTTTAAGTTTGCCGCTGAGCCATTCTTTTTCAAGGAGGCGGGAACGCGTAACGATCCCAAGGTGTATGCGGTGGTGACCAAGTGGTTTACTTACTTCACATTGGTAATGCTGGTGGCCATCCTGTTTACCCTACCATTGGTGAAGTACTTCGTAGGGGCTGATTTTAGAGTTGGGCTAGGTGTTATACCTATCATGCTGATTGCCAATGTACTTTATGGTCTCTACTTCAATGTGAGCTTTTGGTATAAGATACAGAATAAAACGTGGTATGCAGTAGGGTTTGTACTTCTTGGGGCAGCGATGACGCTAGGTGTGAATCTTTTGCTTACGCCGCGAATAAGCTACTATGGTGCTGCATGGGCGCGGGTGGCGTGCTACGCAGTGATGGTGTTCGTATGCGTAGCCGTGGGGCGGCGCTACTTCAAGGTCCCCTACGATTGGGGGCGAATAGGGTTGACAGCGTTGGTAACACTTGCCATAGGTTTTGCTGGTATGTTGTTGCCGATTGAGAACGTGGCACTTCTACTAGGAGTACGGTTCGTGATGGGTTTACTGCTTTTGGTCGTTATACTACGAATAGAGGGAATGCGTTTAAAAGAGGTGATTAATAGATGGAAGTTAAAGTAAGAGTTAAGCTCTCTGAAGGGGCGGTTATGCCGGTTTATCAGACGGAGGGAGCATCTGGGGCAGATATCAGGGCCTTAATTGCCGAGCCGCTGGAGATTGCGCCGGGAGCGCGATGCGCAGTGCCTACAGGGGTATATGTTGAGGTGCCCGTTGGGTATGAGGTACAGGTACGGCCGCGGAGTGGATTGGCAGTGAGAGAGGGTGTTACGGTGCTTAATACCCCGGGGACGATTGACAGTGACTATAGGGGAGAGATAGTGGTGATAATGATTAATTTAAGCGATAAACCCTTCAGGATTGCTTCAGGAGATAGGATCGCGCAGATGGTGGTGTGCCCTGTGGTGCATGGGGTGCTGGAAGAGGTGGAAGAGCTAAGCGAAACGGCGAGAGGAGAGGGAAGGTTTGGACATACAGGGAAGCAATAGGGGTGCTTGCATAGGCAAACGAAAAGGAATCAAGAACTAGATGACGACCATAGGAAAAGATAGAGTACTGCTGCGGGATGCTTGTATAGCTGCATTCGGCATTTTAGTTTTGCTATCGAGTTGTTCTACAAGTAAGAAGAGTGCATCGAATCAAGTAAAAGTTGATTACCCGCAAGGGTATCTATCGAGTTACTATGATGCATTCCGTCAAATGTATCTAAATGACGGACAGCAATCCCCGGCGGGGTTTGACGAGTTGGTGCAACGTTATCCCGACAGCGCTGAAGCGCATTTGATGCGTGCAGATGCCTACATGAAGTTCCGTAATTTTGAGGAGGCACGCCGGTCTGTTGACCGCAGCATAGAGTTAGATAGCATGAACCCTTCGGCGTATGCGATGCGCTCCGATGTGAAGCTGATGCAGAGGGAGCCGATAGAAGAAGTATTGAAGGACGAGTTAAGGTGCTTGCAGCTGGATAGCACCAACTCATCGTACATACAGCGATCAATATTCCATCTGCACGATGCGAAAATGTACGATGAATGTATAGCGTTGGCGTTGAAAAACTATAGGAGACATAATGAAGGGGGCGTAATAGACGTGGTTTTGGCTTCGTGCTACGTGGGAAAGAACGATAGAGAGTCGGCTAAAAAGTACCTTGACCGTTTTGCAGCACGCGAGGATACTTCGCCAGAATTGAATGGTTTTGCGTTGCTGTCTGCGATGATGCTAGACGAAGGGAATCTCATTGAACTATTCTATGCAAGGGATAAGCAAGGAGGATGTGTATCAGTTCGGGATATAATGATTTTTCAAGCTTACCTCAAGCATTCTGGAGATCTTGGTAGGGCATTTAAGGAGGGGGCGATGATGGTTGCGTCGTGCGATTACGACACGAGTGACGTAGAGCGTATGCTGCAGTCGTTAAGCCCGATCGGTGTGTTAGACAGCACATCAATGGCAGAGGGGCTGCATTACGCAGACATTCTATTAGCGCGATATTCAAGATCAGATGTGGTGTTGGGCTTTGCTGAGACGATGTACCGTAAGGTTAAGGACAATGACCGTACCTACGCCTTGCTCCGGCGGAGCGCGGAACGCGATAGTAGCGATTTTCTTCGCTGGGCGCTCCTGTTGGAGTTTGAAGATTTCCATTCGAATGAAGGGGGACACTGGGAGAGGCGTACTCCTGAAGATTGGCAAAATGCAGCCCAAGCGTACCCCATCTCCCAGTGGGGTGAACTTACACAAACGCACCGCTACATGCTGCGTAAATTCCCAAATTCTGTTTCTGCAGTGCAGTATTTAGTGAAGCTGTACACGGTGACGCAATCGTATGATGTGGTGAGAGATACAGCGTGTAACTACATTGATTACTATAAGCGTTGCTTGAAGAGAGCAAAGAAGGGCGATACCATTTATTACCATGGTGCAGCGTGGGGACCACGGTTGTCGGCTGACGAGGCTTACCGCAAGGTAATATCATCGCTTTACTCGTACGTTGGTGATCAGTATATGTATCGCCAGATGAAATCGGAGGCGTACAAAGAGTATCGCCAAGGTCTCAAGTATGACCCAGACAACGCGATGCTTCTAAACAACTACGCATATTTTTTGGCGAAGGATCCTAACTCTAAACGCATCAAGTTGGCTGAGAGGATGTCAAAGCGTTGCATAACGCTAGAGCCGAATAATGCAACTTACCTTGATACGTACGCTTACATTCTCTTCCTAAGGGGCGATTTTGCGCAGGCGAAGAGTTTCTATGCAAAGCTGTTCTCGCTTGGAGAGGTGCAGAGTGCGGAAGTGTATAGGAACTACAGCGAACTTTTAGAAGCGATGGGTAATAAGACAACGGCCGAGGTTTACCGTATGAAAGCCAAAGGTCTTGAAGAAAAGCAGCAGTAGGATGGGGCGGTTAGGTTGGAAAATTCGTGTAATTGTAGATGTTACGTTGCTATTGGCTTGGGTAGGCGTATCGGTTCAGGCGCAGAGCATACAGGAGCTTCGTGAGCGGAGGCAGGCGGTGCAGCGACGTATAGACGAGGCGAATCAGTTGATAAAGGAGTCAACGGATTCAACAAAGACGAACCTTGCCCGTATAGCGTTGCTAGAGTCAAAGATAGAATCTCGAAACAAGTTGATTACCAATTTAGGAGAGCAAGTATTGCACTACCAGCTTGACCTGGCGATGAATAGGAGACGTATTGATTCATTGGAGACCTCACTAAAAGCACTAAAAGATGACTACGCACGTTTTCTCAAGGCGAGCCAATTTAGGCTGGAGGACTACTCTGTAGTGATGTACTTGCTGTCATCAAAAGATGTGGGACAGCTCTATCGTAGGATGCGGTTCTATAGAGAGTATCTGGCATACCAACAGACTCGTCATGACCTAATAGTTCGAAAGGAGCAAGATTTACAGGTTGAGGTACGTAGGCTTGATGAGAATCGAGAGAAGGTGACCGCAATGCAACGGGCCAACGAGAATGCAAAGGTGGAGATGGAGATGGAGCAGGGTCGTTACAACAAAGAGGTAGATCGACTGAAACGTACGCAAAGTGACTTGAAGCAGAGGGTGGAGCAGGACAAGCAGCAAATGGATAAGCTGCAGGCGGCTATAGAGCGGCTGCTAAAGAAGGAGCGAGAGCAGAACGAGAGGTTGAAGCGAAACGAAAAGTACCTTGAGTTGGGCAAGACTTTTCAACAGAATAAAGGGAAACTGCCTTGGCCTGTGAATTCGGGGGCTATTACGCGGGGGTACGGCTTGGAGCGGAGTAAAATTTACAAGCATGTGCAGACCAATAGCGAGGGGGTGTATATCACGACAAAAGCATACTCCAAAGTGTTCCCTGTTTTTTCTGGGCGAGTGACATTAATCAGTGAGATTGCAGGGCAGAATATGACGGTGATAGTGCGGCATGGCGATTATCTGTCGCTCTACTCTAATTTACAGAACGTTAAGGTGAAAATGCATGAGGAGGTGACACCGAAGAGCATTTTGGGTGAGGTCGCAGTGCAGGCAGGGGGTGGAGGATTTGTGCTCCATTTTGAGATATGGAAAAGTGGGAAGGATAAGCCGAAATCGGAGAATCCAGAGCTGTGGTTGCGTCCTTAAAGTGTAGCGCAAGGGAAACAAAAAGGGAAGATAAAGAGTATAAGAAGGGGATAGTGGGAATGGTAGAAGGAAGTCGCACAGGGTATAAGTTTGCAATGGAAAAGTTGGTGTTGCGTTCAGAGGAGCAGTCGTTAGAGCTGTTGAGTCGCTTTGTAGACGACTTGGTTGAACGGTATCCAGCGTTTAGAGTCCTGCAGGGTAGCATAAGTGCTGTGCTGAGTGAGGCGGTGAACAACGCCATTGTACATGGGAATAAGCGAGACCCGAATAAGAAGATAACCTGTTCGTACGAGGTGAAAGACTCGGTTGCGTGCTTTAGAGTGGAAGATGAGGGAGAGGGGTTTGAGTACACCAGCGTTCCGAATCCCTTGTTGCTTGAGAATATAGAGAAGCCGCATGGTCGGGGGTTGTTCATTATTCGTATGCTATCGGATAGGTTGACTTTTGAGGACGAGGGACGAGTGTTGCTGATAGAGTTTGATAGCAGCAAATCTGAGAGGATTCTTAACGGCACAAAGAATGCAAATTGAGTTTACTAGCTCGGTGGTGCGTTTCCATTTGCAGCGTCCTGCGTTGGTCAAACGTGTGATTGGGGAGATTGCAAATGATAGGGGGTTTGAGGTGGGATATCTCCACTACGTCTTTTGCAACACGACAGCAATCCTAAAGCTTAATCGTAAGTACCTCGGGCACGACTATTCTACCGACATCATGACCTTCCCCTACACAGAGGGAAATGTGCTAGAGTCTGATATCTACATTTGCATCCCACAGGTGCTACGGAATGCCAAAGAGTTCGGTGTTCCGGCTTACGATGAGGTCTTGAGGGTGGTTTTTCACGGTGTGCTGCATTTGGTAGGGTACGATGACCATACCCCGGAGGATATTGCGCAAATGCGTGCTGCGGAAGAGAAGTACATGGCTCGTTACAAAACGATGCTGACAGCGCGTGAATAGTTCGTTTGATATTATTGTTGTTGGCGGAGGGCATGCTGGGTGCGAGGCAGCCAATGCGTGTGGGCGCATGGGGTTTCGTACGCTACTCGTTACAGCTGACATCACCAAGCTCGGAGAGATGAGCTGTAACCCTTCGGTAGGAGGAATAGGCAAGGGACAGATTGTACGTGAGATCGATGCGTTGGGGGGCGCTATGGCGAGGATAACCGATGCTTCTACGATACAATTTAGAATGCTGAATGGCTCTAAGGGTCTTGCAATGCGTAGTCCACGGGCGCAGTGCGATAGGGAGTTTTACTCCATGGGATGGAAGCAAGAGGTTGCAAAAAATGTTAATGTCTCACTCTTGCAAGACATTGCTACGGAGCTGATTATAAGAGGAGAAACGTGTTGTGGAGTCGTGACACAATTCTGTGGAGCATACGAGGCGAAGGCGGTAATCGTAACGGCTGGGACTTTTCTAAGAGGAAAAATATTTGTAGGCTTGGAGTCTACGTTCGGAGGAAGGATCGGAGAGCTGTCGGCTGAAGGTTTGTCGGGGCAATTGGTCCAGCTGGGGGTTTCTTGTAAACGTTTTAAAACGGGGACTTCTGCGCGTATAGACGGTAGGACGCTAGACTATAGTCGTTTTGAACGGCAGGATGGTGACGAATACGCCGGACAGTTTAGCTTTTCGCCGTCTTCAACCACGAAGTTAGTGCAGAAACCTTGTTACATAGCCCATACCAATTCGGTGTCCCATTCAATTATAAGAGAGGGGCTTGATCGTTCACCATTGTACACAAAGAAGATAGAGGGGAGGGGACCGCGGTACTGTCCTAGCATAGAGGATAAGATTCATGTTTTTGCGGATAGGGACAGCCACCAGCTCTTTATAGAACCTGAAAGTGTATACTCGTCCATTGTGTACATCAATGGCTTTAGCAGTTCGTTGCCCTTTGATGTGCAGAAAAGGGCGTTGCATGCGATTGATGGGTTTGAGCATGCCCATTTAATGAGATCGGGCTACGCCGTTGAGTACGACTATTTTGACCCTACCCAGCTAAAGTACACGTTGGAGAGTAAAGTTGTAAAAAATCTTTACCTAGCAGGCCAAGTCAATGGCACTACAGGGTATGAGGAGGCGGGTGCGCAAGGGTTGTTGGCAGGGATCAACGCTGCTCTTGCTTTGCGTGGCGATGCCCCATTGATACTCCAGCGGGATGAGGCGTACATAGGCGTGATGATTGATGACCTGGTTACCAAGGGCGTTGATGAACCGTACAGAATGTTTACCAGCAGGGCAGAGCATAGGCTGCGTTTACGTAATGATAATGCCGACAGGCGCTTGATGGGGTACGGATATAGAGTGGGATTGGTATCGAAAGAGACCTACGATTGCATGGAGCGGAAGTATGAGCGGGTGACTGCCTTGACGAAATACTTGGGGCAACGTTCAGTTTCGGAGGAGACGGCAAATAGAGTGCTTGGCCAGCTGGGGTCATCATTGGTAACCCAAGGGGTAAAGCTATCGCAACTCGCTGTACGTCCAGAAGTGAAGCTTGAGGTTTTGCTATCTGGAGTGGGCTACGAGGGTTTGGGTTTTGCCCCGAGCGAGGATGAGATATTTAGTGCAGAGGTTCAACTTAAATACCGCAAGTACGTTGACCGTCAGGAGAGTGAAGCTGTGGATATGAGTAGGTACGATGATGTTAAGATAGACGGGTCGTTTGACTTCTACTCGTTGGGCATGCTGAGCTTTGAGGCTAGAGAAAAGTTGACTATCCACCGCCCGCGGACTATAGGAGAGGCGAGAAGAATTCCAGGGATAAAGCCTAGCGATATACAGGGACTCGTGCTTTTCCTGAGATGAATCTACATCTGCGTTAATGTGCGCTACGGAAGGCATCCCGCTGTCTTATTTATTTCCGTTATTGTTGATTGAATATTTTATTATACCTTTGCGGTCAATACGGGGTGGGTTATTTTACGCAGCGGAAGTGAAAGGGCAAGCGATAATAAGTAGTATTGCGAAAGGTGATGGGCATATGAGCAGCCAAATAGGATTGACTTGTCATATTACCCCCCCCTATATGATATACGTCAGGTAAAGGTAGTAGCTATCTGTAGTATAAGAGCCAGCAGCACGGCATTTGTCGTGTTGCTGGCTCTTCTTTTTTCTGGGTTAGTAGGTTTGGGTAACCATCCAACAATTAATGTTTAACAGTAAAACAGATGTGTTTATGAGAGTAGTAAGGTTGTTAACGCTGGTAGCACTTTTCAGTGCGTTGCTCTTTGGCTTTGCGAGCTGCAAGAAGGTGACAGAAAGAAAGATTGTGGGGCAATGGGAGACGGAGACAAATATAGTAGGGGGGATCAGTGCGCCTGGTATGCGGGGAATAACCGCAGGGATATACACTTTTGGGAAGTGGTGAGACAATATCTTTGAGAACGAGCTGAATCACATTCCTAGCAAAGGGAGGTGGAGCTTATCGGGCGATAAGCTTAAAATGGCTACTCTCATTGGGCTACAGGGCGGGGCGCATATTGTAACCGAGGGGAGTGGCGCAACTAAAAAAGCGTTTAAGGCGTTGCGTACAGAATTGCTGCCTTTGCTTCAGTAGCTAGTTTTATTTTGCGCGGGGTGCGCGCTGTTACCCTTTCTGTAGTAGATCGTTACGAGAAGGAATAGGAAATTTCCCCTAGCATTCTTCTTGCATACCTGTTGCAGGTTTGGAAAATCTGCGTACATTTGCACTGTCGTTGCAAGAAAGGGTGGGCTATGGATAAACAGTTTTGGAAAAATCATGGGTTGCGGCGCACCGACTGTCGCGTGGCGGTAGTCGGGTGCTTAGAGGCGCACGCCACGGCACTCTCAGCGCAGGAGCTGCGCGAGGATCTGGGCGAGATGTTCGACCGCACAACGTTTTACCGTACGTTGCTAACGCTGGAGGAGTGCGGAGTTATCCACCGCATAGTGGCCGATAGCGAGGTGGTAAAATATGCGTTGAATGCACGTAGGGAACTCATGGAGCAGCATGCGCATTTCTACTGCGATAGGTGCAAACAGGTTTGGTGTCTCACGCAGCTGACGCCGCCGCGCTACGCGCTGCGGGCTGGGTTCACCGTGAGGAAAGTGGAATGCATGGTGCATGGCCTCTGCGCTGAGTGCGCAAAGCTGGAGTCTGCAGCCAACTAACCGGAGGGAAATCACAATTAAAATGGGGCAGGTAAAAAACTGCGCGAAATGCGCAGCAGGAGGCTTTTTGTCAATTTTTATGGCTATTTCGCTAGCGGCCCACGGGCAGTGTTGGCTGAGAGGAGCGGTGCGAGATGCCGATACGTGGGCGCTGCTCCCCGATGTGGTGGTGCAGGTGGTAGGGAGTGCCGCGGGAGGGTATACAGACGCTAAGGGTCATTTTGAATTCAGCACCGCGGCGTGCGGCGTAGTGCGTTTGCGTCTCTCCTTGCTCGGATATGAGGCGAACGAGATAGAGGTGGACTCGCGGGATACCGCTACCCTCCAGCTGCACATGCACCCTTCCCAAAGGGAACTTGCTGCCGTGCGTGTAACCGCCGATTACAAGGCGATGCGGCAGAAGCAAGCGGCGGTATTGCGAACGTTAGAGGTGAGAGAGCTTAAGGCTTGCGCTGCGCCATCGCTAGCGCAGACGCTCGAGGCAATGCCCGGCATGCACGCCATGAGCATAGGGCGAGGCGCAAGCAAACCGATGATACGCGGCATGGGGCTTAACCGTATCGCGGTGGTTGACAGGGGAATAAAGCAGGAAGGGCAGCAGTGGGGCAGTGACCATGCGTTGGAGATCGACCAAAAAGCGGTGCGTAGGGTCAATGTGTACAAAGGTGCGATGAGCCTCCGCTACGGCGGGGATGCCATGGGGGGCGTGGTGGCAATCAATGAGCATTCGCCGCTCCCGGTGCAAGGCCTACATGCCGATGGCGAGGCGTGGGGGGAGTCAAATGGTTGGCTCGCAGGAGGAACGCTAGGCGTGAGCTGGCTGGGAGAGAAATTCTTTATAGAGGGACGAGGAACCTACGCCGCATCGGGCGACTACAGAGTTCCGACAGACACAATAAACTACCTCTCCTTCCTCATTCCGCTCTACGATAGATACCTAAAAAACACTGCGACAAAGGAATCTGCGGCTACAATTACAGCTGGAATGCAGTTGGATAAGCTTGGTACGCTTTCCTTTACGGGGTCGTTCGTGGCGCAGCGTATGGGGCTATTCCCCGGGTCGCACGGTGTACCCTCCTTGGCGAGGGTGCTACCCGATGGCAATCGGCGTGACATCGGTATGCCGAGCGCAAGCGTGGATCATTGGAAAGGGATTATTAACTATGTAAGTCCCCACCTCGTGGGTTGCTGGCGGGTGTTTGTTGATCTTGGATACCAACGCAATTTGCGGGCGGAGTACTCTCCATTCCACACGCATTACGACACTCAGCCAGAGCCGGTTAACAATCAGAATTTAGAGCTTTCATTTGACCTAACCACGGTGAGTGGGCAGCTGCGCACGGAGTGGCGGCCGCATGCAGGCGTGCAGTTGTGTTTCGGGGCTGATGGGCAGTGGCAGCGCCATGATTACGATGGGTATGGCTTTCTTCTGCCCTCCTATAGGCGGGCCACCGGGGGCGCATACGCCATGGGGAGTTGGCAATGCGCTGCGCGTTGGCGGCTTGAAGGGGGCGTGCGATTTGACGTTGGGTATTTTGATATTGACGCCTCCTACGATGCCTACCTCGCGGAGTATTTGAGGCGGGGTGGGGCGATGGGTGAAGAGGAGGTAGCGCAATATGCGCAGCGCGCCCCTGCATTGCGCCGATTGCTTTACGATGCGAGCTGGAGCGTGGGGGCACTGTATGATGCATCGGGGACGCATAGCGTAAAAATGTACCTAGGGCAGAGCTTTAGATTGCCCGGTGTAAATGAGTTGGCTTCCAACGGAATGCATCATGGAGCATTTAGGCATGAGCAGGGGGATGCAGACCTTAAATCGGAGAAGGGGATACAGCTGGACGTGGAGTACCGTTACCGAGGAGAAAATGTTGAAGTAGCGGTATCGCCCTTTGGAGCTTACTACTTCAGCTACATATTTTTAGAGCCTACTGGGAAATGGTCGGTACTTCCCCATGCAGGCCAGCTATATAGATACCGAACGGCGCGAAGCGCCATGGGGGGCGGTGAGGCGGAGGTGCAATGGCGTTTTGGAGAGCATTATAGGGTGGAGGCAAATGCCGCGGCCCTATGGCAGAGGAACCTAACGGATGGGTATCCCCTTCCTTTCTGTCCGCCGGTGAAGTTTCAGGGCGAGGGGGAATACCGGGTGCATGGCATCCCGGATCGCTTGGGGGCCTTGTATCTATTGGTACATCCGAGCTACACCCTTGCGCAATTGGAAACGGCGCGTAACGAGTCGCCCACCCAAGGGTATGCGCTGCTCGACGCAACGCTACGCTACGAGGTCGAGGTAGAGCATTGGCATTTTAATGTGTCGTTGCAGTGCAATAACATATTCAACAAGAAGTACTTTAACCATCTAAGTTTCTACCGTACGTTGAATATTCCGGAGGTCGGACGTTCGTTTAGAGCTACGATAGGGGTGACAATATAAAGTGGAGATGAAGAAAACAGTTTGTAATAGTAAGTTAAACAGTAAAGTAAGGAGTGTTATGATGAAAAGAAGTGTGAATGTGGCGGCAGTGTGTATCTTGTCGCTTACGGGAGCAGTGCTAATGGGAAGCTGCAAGAAGAAGGAAGTGGAGAAGGATAAGGAGAAGCCTACTATTGAGATTGTAACCCCAAATAAGGAGAACCACGACGTGGCCCCGGGCGGCACGTTGAAGGTGAAGGTAAAGCTAACAGATAATGATGAGCTTGGCTCTGTGAAGCTTGACTTTCACTGGGCGGGCGATGGCCATACGCACGAAGGGCACCACCATGGCCACGGTATGCTTAACACCCGCGGAGAAGGGACGGAGAAGTTCAGCTATAATTGGTGGAAGTATGGTTTGGGTGGTAAGTCGCAGACTGTTGAGCATGAGATTAAGATTCCTGAGAATGCGAAGCATGATGCGTATCATCTTGCGGTATTTTGCACCGATAGGTCGGGCAATGAGGCCAAGGCATTCCAGGAGGTGCATGTAGAGGCAGAGGGGGAGTAGTTTTCACCGCAGAGTGCTAGTGTAGTGGAGAAGAATGCCCGCGGGTGCAGTGCGCTGCCCCGCGGGCATTGGTGTTTTAGGTAGTGAGGCCAAGCTGAAAATGTTGGGATGCCATTTTATAGCGTAAATGCCTTACCTTCGCGGGGCGTAAGGGTATGGGAGTAAAGCGAATAGTTATTGTTTCAGTAGCTGTGCTACTGCTGCTAGGCGGAATTGTGCTGGTGGGGACGCACCTACGGGGTAGCGCGCTGCCCACGGGAGGGGCGTTGCGGGCAATTCCGGTGGATGCCTCAGTGGTAGTGCGGGTACGCGGCGGTGCGGCCGTGGCGGAGACGTGGTTAACATCGTCCCCAGTTGACGGATTCCTTCGTGGGATGCCGTTTCTGCCGGCGGTTGACTCATTTGCTCGGCGTCAGCGGCGCGAAGCGCAGAGGGAGGGGCATGCGGCGAAAGAATGTTACTTCTCAATCCATACGCCAATGGGTTTGCCCTCGCAGTGGCTGTTTACCGTTGAGGTGGGCGATGCGATAGGTAAGGCGGACGAGCTGCGAGAATATTTTTTTGGGCGTGCCGCAACGATTCTCAGCGAACGGATGTACGAGGGGGTGGAGGTGCGTGCGGCGCGGGTGCCGATCGGCGGTGGCGAGGTGGAGTGCTACTACGGCGTTACCGAGGGGGTAGGGCTAATCGCCACATCGGGAACGCTGGTGGAGTCGGCGATACGGACGTTGAAGTCTGACTACACGCTGGCAGCGGATGGGCAGTTTGAGGCGTTGCTATCAACAAGCAGTTCAAGCAGTGGGGTGTCGGTTTTTATACAGCCGTCCCGCTTTTTTGATGCGCTCGGCGATGGCCTTCAGGGGGCGTGGCGCTGGGGGGCGAGGGCGTTGCGCGGATGGACGAACTGGCTCATGCTAGAGGTGCGTGTCGATGGGCAGATTCTGACCGCAAGCGGAGTATCGTATCTCAGCGACTCCGTAAAGGATGGGGCGCAGGCCATGAAAGGGGCAGACCCCATGCGCCCAGTGGCATCGGTTGTGCTCCCTGCGCAGTGCGATTTGTTTCTGCGTTGGGCGGATGCAAGGGCGGGCGAGAGTCTAGGGGCGCTTCCAGCGGCGGAGAAGAATGCGATTGCAGGGTACACACCTCGCGATAGGCAGCGCGATATGAAACTATTGCAGGGTGTAGGAAATGGAGAAATCACCCTTGCGCATTTGCCCTTTCCAGAGCTCCGCGAACAGGAGAAGTGGGTGGTGCTAGTGAGCTGCCAATCACCAAGTTTAGCCATTCAGAATCTATCATCGACCCTTTGCAATGCCAATGAGCCGATGCGCCGAGAGATAGACCGTGCGCAGCATGTGGAAATCTATCGCACGGTGCGCCCCAATTTCTTTAGTGCGCTATTCTCCCCGCTCTTCGGCGATAGCGTGGCAAGCTATTTCATGGCGGCTGACGGAGCGGTGCTCTTCTCCTCGTCGGTGCAGACGCTAGAGCGGGTGGCGATTGCGAACCTACGAGGGCAGACGTTGCGGAATGATGCGGCGTTTGGGAAGATCAAGGAGAAGCTGAAAGGCGAGAGCAACTTCTCGCTCTACGTTGCGCCCGGTGTGTGGGGAAAGGAAGTGGCAAGGATCTTTGCCGCGCGGCCGCGTGATAGTGTTGCGTGGGGTTGGTTGGACCGTATGCAGGGGGGCGCATTGCAGCTGATAGCCGGGCGGGATATTGTCTTTTATAACCTCGTGGCGTTGCAGGGAGCTCCTCATCTGGGCAGAACCAGCGGCTTGCATGCCGAGTGGGAGACCCGTCTTGATGCGCCGGTAGCGGGGAGGCCGTTGCTGATGGAAAGCCATGTGGCGAGGGGAAAAGAGGTGCTTACGCAGGACACGCTTGGCAACCTTTACCTCATAAGCGGTATGGGGAGGGTGCTGTGGAAGCGACCATTGGGGGAGCAGATTCTCGGCGAGCCGGTGCAGGTGGATGTCTATCGAAACGGCAAGCTGCAGTATGCGTTTGCCACCCCCAAGGCGATATGGGTGGTGGATAGGAATGGGAATGACGTTGCGGGCTTTCCTCAAACCATGCCGCAGCCCATCACGGCGCCGCTGGGGGTGTTTGACTACGATAGCAATCGCAACTACCGATTTATGGTATGCCTCGCCGACTGCACGTCTCGTGTGTACGATGCAAACGGAAAACGTCTTGTTGACTTCACCCCAGAGAAGTTTGATATGCCCATCGTGGAGCGACCGATGCACGTACGCACGTCGGGAAAGGATTTTATAGTGGTGAACGATGCAAAGCGTCTCTACCTCTTGAATCGAAGGGGGGCTGAGCGCCTGATGGCTACTGAACCCGTGGCACGCCTGCAAGGGGCATCGTTGGTGCTGTGGAAGAAGGACAACGAGCTCGCCACGGTGGATTCCACTGCGACCCTATGTACGGTATCGTTGTGGAGCGGCGCAGTGAATCGCGTGCAGTTAAAGGGAAGAGGTGCAATCCGCGGGGCACTCATGGTAGAAAATGCGCTAGATGGCGAGGCGTGTGTAGTTGTGGCGCGCGAAAAATCGGTAGACTTCTACTCCTGCGGCGGGAAACAGCTGGCGAGTCGAGCATTCGGTAAGGCCTTGGATGGAAGGATGTACCTATTTCAGTTCGCAAAGCACGACTGGCGTGTGGGGGTGCGCACGCTCGAAGGGGGACGGCTATGGCTCCTTGACATGCGGGGCAATGCCATGAAGGGGTTCCCTGTGCCTGGCGATACGGGGTTTACGATTGGCCACTTGGAGGGCAGCAGTGCGAGGTTTAATCTCATCGTGGGTAGCGCGCCATCGCTTTTGACAAATTATCTCCTCCCGGAGTAGCGAATGGCAATGTTGTTTGCGTTTATCGTGGCGTTCGCATGCTTGGCGCACGTCAGCTAGCTTGCGGAGCACAATCTAAAATATTTCGTGGTCTGTACTTCTTGGCGGAGCTGAGAGGGGGCTTTTTGTACCTATACCTACTCTCTAAGTGCTTCTATGTAGGGATGTAAGTGTGCCTTCCCTTTCGTCAAAGTCGTATCACCTTCGCATCAAATTCGGATTTCTCCGGAGAAATCCGAATTTGATGCGAAGGGGGTGCGCTTTTGGGGGTAGGTTGGCGGCGATTAGTCCCATTGTTTGGATGCGAAGATGCTATGCCTGTTCGCGAAGCGGTGCATAATGCTCGGGAATGCAGAAGCACCCCCTACGTGGATGCGTAAAGAAAAGCTATGTGTTTGCAGTGTACTCGCTTTACCTCTCCATTGTATAATTTTAGAGTTTTGAGATCAGTTTTGCAAGCGGCTCTTTGAAGGGATGGAGGTGTTTCTCTGCCAGACGCTCTTTTTCTCATAGACCTTTAATGAGTGCATCTTGGCACGTTCATTTTTTTTTCATACCTTTGCGGGAACAAGTAACAGGTAACCAATAAGGAGGGAGTAAAATGAGAAAAAACAAATACTTCTATCCAATACTACTGCTTCTGTTTTCAGGATTGATTTCTCTCGCGGGAGCTATCATGAAATTCAGTGGTGTCTTTGGTTGGAACTTTATTTTAAGCATTGGGATATTATCTCAGCTAGCGGGCATTATATGGTTTATAATTGCATTGTTTAGCACGAAAGATAAGTCAATGTGCAAGCGTAGAGCTTGAATAAGAGGGATATGCCCTAGGGAGAGACGCATATATCGCGTCTCTCTTTTTTTATTTGGCCTGCTTAATTTCAACCTAAAGCTCATTTTTGCCCATGTTTGGAAAATCGGCGTTGTTGCGCTCGCTCAGTCCTTTGAATAGCTGGGGCTGAACTCCGTCGGTTTCCTACCGCTGCCGGCCTTGCGCTCCCTTTTGGTGGTATTTACTACCTTTGTGCCACAAAGTGATTGGGGAACATGGCAGAGAATGCGAGCGGCTATAGGCGTGGAGACACATACCAATGCGGGATGGCTGAGAGCAGGGAGGACGAAGTTAGCCCTGCTGCATCGCTGCTGTACGCCGGTTCGTCATCATCCGTGGCAATGCCAGCGTTGCGCCCCGCGCCTTTCGCAGGTCCCATAGGCAGGGAGCGGTTTACCTTCATTGACCTATTCGCGGGCATCGGCGGCTTTAGGCTCGGGCTGCAGCAAGCGGGGGGGCGATGCGTATTTTCAAGCGAGTGGGATAGGTACGCCCAGCAGACTTACCGAGCCAATTTTGGGGAGCTACCCTACGGCGATATTACGCAGGAAGAGACCAAGGGGAAGGTTCCTGCGGGGTACGATGTGCTCGCCGCGGGATTCCCATGCCAGCCCTTCAGCATATCTGGACATATGCGAGGCTTTGAGGATACGCGTGGCACATTGGTCTATGAGGTGTTCGACATAGCGCAGCGCACGCAACCCCGCATTGTGCTGCTGGAGAACGTTAAGCACTTGAAATACCACGATAAGGGGCATACGCTCCATGTCATTACTGAGAGCCTGCGTGGGCTAGGGTACGGTGTCTCCTGGGGCGTGCTAAACGCGTCGGATTTTGGTGTGCCGCAGAATCGCGAACGGATAATCATAGTGGGTATACGGGGTGGAGGAAGCTTTGATTTTAGTGGACTCCTGGGCGATGGGCGTAAGCCCACGCTGCGCGATTTTTTGGAGAGCGATGGCCCTTTTGAGTATCTTGATGAGCCATATACGCTGCTCGATGAAACCCGTCGGCAGCCTTCAGGCCTTATCTTCGCGGGCTTCCGCAATAAGAAGCTGCGGAAACGGGGCATACTGCCCGGCACGGAGCACCTATCGCGCGTGCATAAGCAGCCCAATCGGATATACGATGCTGAGGGGGTGCACCCTGCGCTACCCTCACAGGAGACATCGGGGCGCTTTTGGATTTTGGTGGATGGTCGCGTGCGCAAACTTACTATAGCGGAATGCTACCGCATCATGGGTTTCCCCAATGGGTTCCTCCGCGAGGTACCCCTCGCGGAGCAGTACCGAGAGGTAGGTAACTCAATATGCGTACCGATGGTGGCGGCCATCGGGCAGGAGCTGTTGCGGCAGGGATGGATAGAGGAAAAGGTTATCGGTGGTTTGAAAATCTACGGCTGTTGAGGGACCGTCCTGCGGAAGGTAAGGGTGTGTGGTGAAGGTCACGCGGGTCAGTCCTTCAGACTGGCTTGCCTTTCAGGCAAGAATCCGGGGGTTTGAAAACCCCCGGCTATTGAGAGACCGTCCTTCGGACGGAGCTGCAGTTGCGGCGCATAATTATGTGGTTTTGAGGGGCTAGAATATGATTGGAGGCTGTGGTATTGCGAGTCTTAACCGTATCTACAGAGCGCAGACGGATGGGCGCATTTGCCGAGCAGCGCATAATGCAGTGAGCTTCGGTCCTTCGGATGGGCTGCAGTTGCGATGAAAATATATGCTGGGTCTGTGGGTGCTGTATGCCGGTTTATGCGGGTATTGAGAGGCCATTATATGCAGGTTGCGGCGAGTGTATGGGTTACCATGGCTGCAGCAAAAGAGTGAGCAAGACCATACCGCTGCATGTTGGGAAATGTAGGGCGACCGCGTACGGCTACCCACACGGTTAAAAATTCAGCTATTTAAAGAAGAGCGGCGCAGCCGCGGCAGTTTCCGTCCGAAGGACGGTCTTTGAATAGCCGGGGGTTTTCAAACCCCCGGTGCCCTTGTCCAAAGGGCAAGCCAGTCTGAAAGACTGACCCTGGCGGCCTTGCGCTGCATTCACAGCGTTCACAGAGCGCAGATGGATGGGCGTGTTTGCCTAGGCGGCGTATAATGCCAAATGTTGAGACGAATGGGCTCCCGTCCTTCGGACGGGGCTGCATTGGTGGGCAAAAATTTATGCGGGTGTGGGCGTGCAAGTTATTGCCGGAGTATGGTTGACCATGGCCGCAGCAAAATAGCGCGAAAGACCATACCGGTGCATGTTGCGAAATGCAGGTGCGACTGCGTACGGCTACCCACGCGGTTAAAAATGTAGGTATTTAAAGGAGGGCGGCGTAGCCGCGGCAGTTTCCGTCCGAAGGACGGTCTTTGAATAGCCGGGGGTTTTCAAACCCCCGGTGCCCTTGTCCAAAGGGCAAGCCAGTCTGAAAGACTGACCCTGGCGGCCTTGCGCTGCATTCACAGCGTTCACAGAGCGCAGATGGATGGGCGTGTTTGCCTAGGCGGCGTATAATGCCAAATGTTGAGACGAATGGGCTCCCGTCCTTCGGACGGGGCTGCATTGGTGGGCAAAAATTTATGCGGGTGTGGGCGTGCAAGTTATTGCCGGAGTATGGTTGACCATGGCCGCAGCAAAATAGCGCGAAAGACCATACCGGTGCATGTTGCGAAATGCAGGTGCGACTGCGTACGGCTACCCACGCAGTTAAAAATGTAGGTATTTAAAGGAGGGCGGCGTAGCCGGTGCGTTTCCCGTCCGCAGGACGGTCTTTGAATAGCCGGGGGTTTTCAAACCCCCGGTGTCCTTGCCCCAAAGGCAAGCCAGTCTGAAAGACTGACCCTGGCGGCTTTTTGCATGCGAAAATTCAATGTAGGGATTAGTATGGGAGGGCAGTGCGGGTCAGCCAGGTTGAGGGTTCGTCCTTCGGATGGGGCTGCATTGGGGGCAAGAATTCATGCGGGTTTTATGGGAGAACCTGTGCAGGTTCATGCGGATTTAGAAAGGGCATAGTGCGCAGGTTATGGCGAAGGGTAGTGCGGTCCCGTCCTATTGGGGACAGTCCTACGGACGGGCTGCATCGGTGGGCGAAAATTTATGCGTGCGTTGCGTACAGGTTGCGGTGGAAGCTCTGTTCTTTGCTGAGTGGGTGAATTTACGCGAGGCTGAGGGGTACGATAGGTCCATGGTGGGTCACGCGGGTCAGTCTTTCAGACTGGCATGCCCTTGTGGGCAAGAAACCGAGGGTCTGAAGACCCCCGGCTATTGAGAGACCGTCCTACGGACGTGGCTGCATAGGTGGGCAAAAATTTATGCAGGTTTTATGGGAGAACCTGTGCAGGTTCATGCGGATTTAGGAGGGGCATAGTGCGCAGGTTATGGCGAAGGGTCGTGCGGTCTCGTCCTATTGAGGGCCGTTCTGCGGATAGGGCTGTATGGACGGCAAAGAATCTATGCGTGTGGGGGCGTGCAAGGTATTGCGGGAGCTTGGTTGACTATGGCTGCTGCAAAACAATGCGCAAGACCGTACCGCTGCATGTTGCGAAGCGTGGGGGCGGTCATCTGCAAGTTGCCCGCGCCATTGAAGACGAAGATATTGAAAAGGGTGCGGCGCAGCCGCTGCGCTTTCCGTCCGAAGGACGGTCTTTGAATAGCCGGGGGTTTTCAAACCCCCGGTACTCTGCCCGCAGGGCAAAAACAGTCTGAAAGACTGACCCTGGCGGCCCATCGGTCCATAGAATCGCGGTGCTTTCCGCCCCACTGCCATTAAAAACTTTTTGTACCTTTACCCTGCAAAAAGGCGCGAGGAGGGCAATGGCATGTCAGCAATATATCAGGTAGGGGATTCAAGTTTCACGAAGATACGGACGCAGGGCAGGCTCTACGTGGATAAAACGGATTTGGTGTATAGGCTCACCCACGATTATGACTACTGTTTCCTGAGCCGCCCGCGGCGGTTCGGGAAGAGCCTGCTGGTCTCCACGCTGGAGGCCTACTTCCAGGGCAGGCGGGAGCTCTTCGCGGGGCTGGCGATGGAAAAGCTGGAGAAGGAGTGGACGCAGCACCCCGTGCTGCACGTGGATTTCAGCCGGGATAATTTTGCTGAGGCTGGGGTTCTTGAAAGCACGCTCAACACGATTTTGGGCAACTGGGAGCGCCTCTACGGGCGAGAGGCGGACGATGACACCTTTGCCGCACGCTTCGTAAGGGTGATTGAAAATGCGCACGCGCAGACGGGGCGGCGCGTGGTGGTGCTGGTGGACGAGTACGACAAGCCGATGCTGGACACCATCAACGATGAGGAGCTCTTGGCGCGCAACCAGCGGGAGCTGCGGGCCTTCTACGGGGCGCTCAAGGGGGCGGGCGACCACCTGCGGTTCGTCTTCCTGACGGGCATCACCCGCTTCGCGCACCTCAACATCTTCAGCGGGCTGAACAACCTGAACGACATCAGCCTGGACGCGC
>ERZ1673752.2203-NODE-2203-length-22780-cov-10.886557_pt1 | contig 22780 bp, 21 predicted proteins | sample MGYA00580195_ERZ1673752 | MGnify/ENA primary metagenome ERZ1673752 (study PRJEB41218, sample SAMN15661744) | gut metagenome | host: Homo sapiens | place: Canada: London | collected 2015-08-20/2019-03-30 | study: EMG produced TPA metagenomics assembly of...
AATTGAAAGAGCAGAAAAAATTAAAAATTCACTTTAATTTGAGATAGATAAAATTTAAGAGAAATAAAAAATGAGGACTGAAAATAAAATCAGTCCTCTTATTTTTTATGAAGTTTCTGTATAAGCTTGAAACTATTTTAAAACTCCAAACTCATAGCCTCTGTCTTTGAAATATTTTATTACAGAAGTTAGTGAGTCAGCAGTTAGCTGTTTATTTCTTGCGTCGTGGGCAAGGACAACAGCAATCTTTGTATTTTTATTTTCATTAAGACTTTTATCAAGATAAGATACGAAACCATTTACAGTAGTTGGTCTCACAGATTTTTTTTCTGCATCGCCGACAAGTGAGTTCCAGTCAATCCAATGAATACCCTTAGATTCCAAGAGGGCGTTACTTGCCTCTGTGTTTTGCCAAGACATTTCGCCGCCAGGATACCTAAAGACGCTGGAGTGAAAGTCAGGTCCTAGAATATTTTTTAGTCTTTCATTTGTTTTTGTGATTTCTTCATAAACTCTTTCAGGGCTAACTACTCTTCCTGGATAAAGATAGTCGTAGTCGTGACTAAAGGAGTGAGTTGCAATGGAATTTCCATTTCTTAAAATTTGGCGAACTTGACCTGCAGTTTTATCTCCTATGGACTTGCCTACCAAGAAGAAAGTTGCGCGAACATCTTCTTTTTTGAGGATGTCCAAAACTTGTGGAGTTATAGAATTATTTGGTCCATCATCAAAGGTTAAGAATACAATTTTTTTGTCGCCGCCATAATTATTTTTCGTGATGTAGTGGCGAATTTCCTTTGCATCATAGGCATACTTGTCAGCTTTCTTCAAGTGGTTGGAGCCCTTGACAATAAATTCATCTTCCATTCGAAGTAGAGGATCAAGAGCCACATTGGAAATATATGCAGGATCGTAATAGTACTTTCTTGGTCTGTCCTTATTAATTTCGTTGGCATAGTACCACATAAGGGCAGGAGAAATTTCATCCTTTGGTTTTTTTATTGCAGAAAAGATCTTTGAAAATATAAAAATAAGGATAAGGGCGAAAATTGAAATAGAAATGGTCTGTCTTATTCTCTTTCGCCTTCTAGCCTTTTGCCTTCTTAATTTTTTTCTCTTATCATAATTTGAATTTTTATTTGCATAAGCCTTTGCATCGTAATTTGTTTGGGTCATAAAAAACCTCCCACTGATAATATACATCAGTGGGAGGCAACTTGCAATTACAAAAGAATTACAATTACTTTATTGAGTTATAGATAAGGTATAAAACTTCTTCAAGACTTGGTTCTCCATCTGGGTTTATTTCCTTGTCAATGTAGCCAAGACCCTTTGCCACTAGATAATAATTTTCATAGTCGCCTAGGGATTTTTGATTCTTAAAGATGTCCTCTTTAAAAATTCCCTTTGCCTTTGTGAAGTCTTCATAGCCCCTGTCTATTATTAAAATTTTTATGGCATCTTTTTCAGGAATTTTCTTGTCCTTAACCTTATCCTCATCTAAATCATAGCGGTCAAAGTCGAAATAGTCGCCTTGGTATCTTCCATTGAGGAGACCTAAAAATTCCTTGTAAGTTATTTTGTCAGATAATTTTTTGCCGATTGTTCCGATTTCCATGTCCTTTAAAGCATTAATTGCATCCTTATCCCTTGCCTTATCAAAGTCTTCATAGGATATTTGTTCCTTAAAGTTTATTATATTTCCAAACTTGTCTCGCAAAATTTTATCTTCGCCAATTATTGGCACAACATTTTTTATTTTTCCATAGAGAAGCTTAGGACCCTTTTCAGTCATTTCATACTTGAGACCAAAGTTTTTAGAATTTAGATAAATTTTATTTGCCTCATCCTTTGTAAGAGCTATATCTTTTGCCTTGCTAAAATCTGCACTTGAGAAATCTTTTTGATAAGTTACAACATTTTTCTCGTCGTCGACTGCAATAGTTAAGCCTTCATCTAGGACTGGAAGAGAGTTAACGTACCTTGGTATGTTAAGGATAGTAGTGTAGTCAAATTTCTTTACATCAATTTTTTCTAAATTAAGTTCAGTCTTGTCGCCATATTTTTCTAGGAAGCTTAGGGCAATTTTTTTAGCTTCTTCATCAGTGACCTTAGTCTTTACATCTCTTTTGTCAGTATAAATATCTAAGCCCACTAATTTTAAAGTCTTGGCATTTAACACAAGGCTGCCATTATTTTTTTCCTTTTCAAGGTTTATTCTGTAATAATAATTGTCCTTGTCAGAAGTTAGGGCAATGCTTTCAACTGTATAGGACTTGCCCACAATTTCAAGAGCCTTACTTTTTGCCTGAGACTTCTTCTTTAAGTCTTTAAGACCGTCAATTTTTTTCACTTCAACTTCACTTAAGCCAGCTGAATCCTTTGCCTCTGCAGTGGCATAAGGCACATAAGAATCTACAAAATCATTTTTAAAAACTTTGCCAGTAAGGGCGTCAATATCAACGACTTCACTTGAAAAAACTTTTTCTACAGACTTGCCGTCTCTACTTACCTTGTAGGAGAGAGTGAGAGGTGATTTTTCTAAAAATATTTTTTCAGCATCTTCAGGACTAATTTTTGCCTTCTCTTTAAAGTCCTTGTCCTTTAAAAATGTACTTGCATAGGCATTATAACCCATGAGCATAATGTCACTTATTTCGCCAGTTTCAGTTGAAAAACTGACATTTAAATAATTATCAGCAAGAGGGATGCCAGATAAAAGTCTTTGGTAAGAAAAATCTATATTTTTGCTGCCGGGATAGATGCTGTAGTCAGATAAAATATATTTCTTGTCAAAATCCTTTATTGCCTTCTTTAAAATATTTTCTGCAGCCTTTTCAGCCTCATCCTTTGAATATTTTTCCTTATTATTTTTCTCATCACTAGAATTTCTCCACTTATTATAGGAAATAAATTCACCATCGCTAGTGTAGGAAACGCTGACTTCGCCTAACTTTTCGTCAGACCACCTATAAGTTGTAATGGACTTATTTTTTATGAGCTTATTTAAGTATTCACTTCCAGAATCACTATTCATTGGGTCACTTGAAATAGTAAAGCTTTCATAATCTCCAGTGATGCTAAAAATCTTTTTTATTTCTTCAACTTTTTTCTTTTCAGCCTCTGTCACTTCAAGGGTCACTGCCTCATCTGTTTCAATATATTTGGAGCCCTCATTTACTGCAAGGTCTTTATTTACACTGGCATAACTTGTGCTTGTAAGTAAAAGTAAAGTGCTAGCTAAAATTAATTTCTTATTCATATTTTTCTCCTTATTAAAGTATTAAAGTATCTATGTAAAAAAAGAAGAGGCTTCTGCCTCTCCTTTATAGCTTAAATTAAGCTTCTGCTTCTTCTTTGCTATCTTTATTAAGTGCAGCTACAAGCATATTAGGATCTATACCATGAACCATGGCAGCTTCTTCAAGAGATTCCATTTGAGAAGATGGGCACATGATGCAGCCCATGCCGAAGCTCATTAAAGTGCCAATTGATTCAGGCTTTTTTGAAAGAATTTCTCCAATTAACATTTCTTTTTTAATTTCCAATGTAAACACCTCCTATTAGATTATACCCAATCTTATTTATATTTAAAAGATGAGTATTTAATAAAATTATTTTCAGTCTTTCCACCAAGAGAGATTTCAAATTCACTTGTAGAATCAAAACCCTTGGCAGCCAAAGTTTTTGCAACTTCAAATTTGCCTTCATAAGGGAAGACTTCAGATTTTTCACCTTGACTTACTTGAATATAAGGCTTGTAAGTGAATTTGCCATTATACTTAGTTGAAGTTGGAAGAACTTCAACAATATTTTCTGACTTAATGTATTTTGCTTCTCCGTTAACTTGTCCTTCATCCTTGGTAGCTAGAATACTATTATTGATATTTCCTAAAAATTTATCAATATCTAAGATTGGATCCTTTAAGATGTCCAGACTTTTATCTTCATAGCTTGCTCTATAATCAAGTATTTTTATTTCAACTTGATTGTTTAAAATGGCCTTTGGTTCAATTGCCCTTGAGTCAATTGTCACCTTATTGTTTTTTTGGTCGTAGTCAACTACAAAGCCAATAGTTTGTCCCAACTCTCTAAGCTTAAAATAATTGTAACCGTCAATAGTGTAGACATTAATAGAATGTCTCACTCCATTTACAATAATATTGTGAAAGGATTTTTTTACTTCGCTGTCGCTATCCTTTAGGGGACTTAAATCAGAATCAGTTTTTGTGTAGTCGGACTTGCTCTTTATGATGACACTTGACCTCTCTTGGTCGTAGCTTACGCTAAACTCAGCATCTTTTCCATCAAGAAGTGCAGCAACATCTCTTAGTTTAAAATAATTGTTGTCCTCAATATTGTATCCCTTAACGCCAGTGTCTTTGCCGTCAAGCACAATGCTTTGGCTTGAAACTTTTGCGCCAGCAAAGACATTTATGCTTGAAAATAAAATAAGTGATGAAACTACAGCACCTAGAAATTTTTTCATATTATTACCTCCCAAGTCTATTGTATTTTAAAAGATGGCTCTCGACAAGAGAAAATATTTAACCTATAATTTATAGTGGTGATGAAATGGAAAACTTATTAATGGGATTTAATATAGTATCACCTGTTTTTTTTGTCTTGCTCCTGGGCTACTTCGCAAAAAGAAGGGGATACATAGATAACAACTTTGTGGACAAGGGTACATGGATTGTCTTTTACCTAGCCCTGCCCTTTAAATTATTTTACGACATAAAAAATGCAAGGATTGTCTCCCTGCATCCAAAATATGTGGCATATATACTCTTGGGAGTAATTTTTGTAATTTTTATTTCAATAATTATTGCCAAGGCTTTGAGGATTAAGGACAAGAAAAAATTATCTGCCTTCGTCCACTGCGCCTATCGCTCAAACTTTGTCTATGTTGGCTTTCCAATCTTAGACATAATTTATAATGGTGCGCCTTCCATGGAGCACATGATAGTCATAATTGCCTTTGGCCTCACTCTTTACAACATATCTGCAATAATTCTCTTAACTTATTACAGCGAAGCGGAGGACAAGAGCATTTCCTTTATTGATATTTTTATAAAAATTTTAAAAAATCCAATGATTGCCGGCGTTGTTGTAGGTGCAATTTTTAATTTCTTGCAGCTTCCTGTATATCAAGGAGTGGACAAGGCAATAGAGATGGTGGCAAAAATCTCTACTCCTATGTCTCTCATCTTAATTGGAGCAAGTTTAAATTTTGAATCTTCAAAGTCCGACTTCAAGCTCATGTTTATCTCTGCCTTTATTAAGACAGTTATAGCTCCGGCACTGCTTATACCAATTGGAGTTAAGCTTGGCTTTACAAATATGGAACTGGGCATAGCCTATGTCTTTTGGGCGACACCTTGTGCAGCAAACTGTTTTATTTTCACAAAGCAAATGAAATCTGATTATGAATTTGCATCAAAGGTAATAACTTTAAGTTTTATCATGAGTATTATTACCTATCCTGTAGGAATTTCTTTAATGAATTATTTTAATCTATTGCACTAAGTAAATGTTGATGTTATAATCAAGCTACAAATAAAAATAATACCTTATTGAGAGTGGTGGAGTGAATGGGCACTTTGAAACCCGGCAACCTAGTTGGTGCTAAATCCCACAGATTTTTGTCTGAAAGATGAGGTTTAATGGTCCTCACTTTTTGCGTGAGGATTTTTTTATGGATTAGTATTTCAAAATAAATATAAAGACAAAAAATTAATTCATACATTAAATCAAAGGTATTTAAAATGGAGGAATTAAAAATGAAAAAATGGCAATTTAGTTCAGAGTCCGTTACTGAAGGACATCCTGACAAAGTTTGTGACCAAATATCTGATGCTATATTAGATAAAATTTTAGCAGAAGATAAAAAGGCGAGAGTGGCTTGCGAAACTATGGCATCCACTGGAATGATAGTTATAACTGGAGAAATTTCAACAGACACTTATGTTGACTTTGAAAAGACGGCAAGAGAAGTCCTAGAAGATATTGGTTACAACAGAGCTAAGTATGGCTTTGACGGAAGAACTTGTGCAGTTTTATCTGCAATTAAAGAACAATCTTCTGACATTGCCATGGGCGTTGACAGATTTAAGGAAGCTGGAGTTGATGAACTTGACGCCTTTGGAGCAGGAGACCAAGGAATAATGTTTGGCTTTGCTTGCAATGAAACTGAAGAGTTAATGCCTCTTCCAATTTCTCTTGCCCACAAGCTTGCACTAAGACTTACTGAAGTGAGAAAAAATGGCACACTGGACTATTTGAGACCAGACGGCAAGACTCAAGTAACTGTTGAATACGAAGACGACAAGCCTCTAAGACTTAAAAATGTTGTAGTATCTTCACAACACGCACCAGAAGTTCCAATGGAACAAATTAGAGAAGATATAATAAGAGAAGTTGTAGAAAAAGTTGTGCCTGAAGGCTTAATTGACAAGGACACAGAATTTTTCATCAACCCAACAGGCAGATTTGTAATTGGTGGACCAATGGCAGATGCTGGACTTACTGGCAGAAAAATAATCGTAGACACTTATGGTGGCTTTGGAAGACATGGAGGAGGAGCTTTCTCAGGTAAAGATCCAACAAAGGTAGATAGATCTGGAGCCTATTATGCAAGATACATTGCAAAAAATCTTGTGGCAGCAGGACTTGCTGACAAGGTTGAAATTGGACTTGCCTATGCAATTGGTATTGCCAGACCAACTTCAGTCTATGTAGAAACTTTTGGCACTGGCAAATTATCTGACGAAGAAATCGAAAAAATTATTATGGAAAACTTCGACATGAGACCAGCTGCAATAATTCGCGACCTTGACCTTCTAAGACCAATTTACAGACAAACTGCAGCCTATGGTCACTTTGGAAGAGAAGACCTAGACCTTCCATGGGAAAAGACAGACAGGGCAGAAGATTTAAAAAAATATTTAAAATAAATAAGTGAGTTAAAAAGAAAAAATCGGGTACAAAAAGCTTGTTGAGTAAAAAACACTAACTTAGTATGTTATAATAAAAATGTAAGTTAAAGTTTAGATTCGAGAAGAGGATGATTATGAAGAAAAGTTTTAAATATTTTAGGGCTAACCCTTGTGGTAATATTACTGGATTTGTAGTAGCACCAGTTTATCCAGGCTATAGAAAAGCTTATACAAAGTGTATAATTGAACAAATAGATAAGGATGTTGAACAAGTTGGATTTATTTCACCAGCCTATGAAGGTGCACCACTTAGAATGGACATGATGGGTGGAGAATTTTGTGCCAATGCAACTAGGGCCTATGGACTTTATTCTGCAGGCTTCTATGACACTGATGGACTTGTTGACATTGAAGTCTATGTAAGTGGCCACGAAGGAACTACAGATGTAATAGCTGATGTGAAAAATCAAAAGGCTTATGTTGCAATGGATGCACCACTTGCAAAGAAGACTGTAAAAGTTAAGGGTGGGGACTACAAACTCATTCAACTACCTGGAATAAGTCATCTAATTGTTGAAGGCCAGGAAGATGAAAAATTTGTCCAAGATGCCCTTGAAGTTCTTAAAAAAGATTACAAGGACGAAGCCTATGGAGTAATTTTCCTTGACAAGGAAAAGCTAGAAATCGTACCCTTTGTCTATGTAGAAGGTTCAGACACCTTAGTTAGAGAATCTTCTTGCGGTTCAGGCACAGTTGCAGTAATAAATTATCTTGAAGATGATATAGATGGTCTTGATGAAGATTATAAAATTTCCATTAAGAACCCAGCAGGTGAACTTGAAGTTTTTGTCTACGAATTTGAAAATGGCAAAAAGCTTTGTGTAGGTGGAGAAGTTGAACTATCTGAAGTAGAAAAGAAATCAATTGACATTCCACAAGATGTTGTTGCCAGCGTAATTGCTGAACACGACAAAATCGTTGAAGAAAGAAAAAAACACATGGCTGAAGAAGAACAAGAAAAAGTTGTAGACGAAAGCGACTTAACTGACGAAGAACTTGAAATAATGAGAAAAAAATTTGGCTTTGATTAATTTTTAAATTTATTGAAGAAAATTATATAAAAGATTTAAAGAGGGGGCGACCTCTCTTTTTTATGCCTAAAAGTGTAGACAATAAAAGATTTTTTTAAGCTTAGTTGCTATAATATAAGAGGTGATAAAAATGATAAATGTTGTTGGACTTGGGTCTACTTCTGCCAAAGATCTCACTCTTGAGGCAGTAAAAATTATGAAAAATGGAAATAAAAATTTTTTGAGGACAGAAAGGCATGACTCTCTTTCTTTTTTTGAAGAAAATAAGATAAATTATGAGTCCTTTGACTATCTCTACGATGAAATGGAAAGTTTCGATGAAGTTTACAATAAAATCGTAGAAATTTTAATTGAAAAATCTAAAGAAGAAGATATAAATTATTTTGTGCCTGGTACTCCTCTTGTTGCAGAAAAAACTGTGAAGTTCTTAATAGAAAGAGAAGTTGAAATAAATATAGTAAATGGCATTTCTTTTATTGAGCCAGTTCTGGCAGCAGTGGGAAGGGATGCAGTAGATGGACTTTTGTTTTTAGATTCAGATGCAGATAAGTTTGACTTTGACACAAGAAGGGACACCCTAATCACTCAAGTTTACAACAAGAGAATTGCATCAGATTTATCTCTCTTGCTGCAAGAAGTTTATGATGAAGAAGACTTGGCATATGTAATTACCAATGCGGGCCTCCATGATGAGATCCTTAGGGAAGTGAAAATTTATGAGCTTCCAAGACTTGATGACTACAACCATCAGTCCTGTGTCTACATTCCAAGAAGTCGTGGCAAAAACCTCAATATGATTTTAAATAAAATTTCTTCTATTATTAGTGAAAAAGATATTTATTTAGATGATGAAAATTTTGAAAGTATAAAAAAAGAAATTATAGAAAAATCCAAGTCGATTTCCATGGACTATGAAGAGGAAAAAGATCTTTTATCCCTCTTATTTTTCTTAATTTTGTTAAAGGACAGGGATGGTCTAATAGATTTACGACAAATTTATGAAGAAATATATAAAAAATTGGATAAAATAGCGATTTTTTTAAAATAAATGTAGAAAATAAACGCAACATGAGTTATAATTGTAACAGTCTTAGGTTTGCACGCCCAATGAGTGCCTAATGTTTTCTGAAACATTGCAATTCTAAGAAAAGATTATAAAAAATCTTCAAGGAGGATATAAAATGAACAAATCAGAATTAGTAGCAAACATTGCTGAAAAATCAGGTCTTACTAAAAAGGACGCTGAACAAGCTTTAAACGGATTTATTTCTTCAGTTCAAGAAGCTCTTGCTAAGGGAGAAAAAGTACAATTAGTTGGATTTGGAACTTTCGAAGTTAGACAAAGAAAAGCTAGAGAAGGAAGAAACCCTAGAAATCCAGAAGAAGTTATTAAAATTCCTGCATCTAAAGCACCAGTTTTCAGATCAGGTAAAGCTCTTAAAGAAGCTGTTAATAAGTAATAAAAGAGAAGGCGAGGCCTTCTTTTTTTATACTCAAATTTCTTATAAGTATTGAATTATTCTAGTTTTTTTGATATATTCATAGTGGAGTGAATTATGAGATTAGATAAATTTTTAAAAAACTCAAGACTTATTAAGAGAAGAACTATCGCAAAGGAAGCTTGCGAAAAGGGACTTGTCAAAATCAATGACAAAGTTGCCAAGCCAGCAGATGATGTCAATGTAGACGACATTCTTTCTTTAAAACTTGGCGAAAGAGAAATCAAAGTCAAGGTTAAGGATATTTCTGATGTGAACAGCAAGAAGGATGCAGAAACTCTTTACGATAGAATTGACTGAAGGTAATTGGATTTAAATTGGAGAGAATTTATGAAGGTTAAAAGAAAAAAATTCCCAGTGGCTCTTGCCCTTATAATTTTATTTTCTGTTGTTTATGGTTCTGTGAAAATCGGCAAATCAATTTCCATTAGAAACCAAAAACTTGAAATTATTTCTGGGAACAAAAAAGAAATTTCTAATTTAAAACTTGAAATAGATAATTTAAATTCAGAACTTGAAAATTCTTCTTCTGCAGATTTTGTAGAAAAAGTTGCAAGGGAAGAATTGGGCATGGTTAAACCTAGAGAGGTTATCTATGTAGACAAAGACAAGGAAAAAGTTTCAAATAAAGATAAATTTGTCAGCGAAGAAAAAGTTTCTAATAATAAAAATAAAGATTTAAATAAATAGGAGGAAGTTATGGATTTATCGCCAGGCGATATTGTTGAAGGTGTAGTTAGCAAGGTAACTAAATTTGGAGCCTTTGTTGATTTAAAGGAAGGCAAAAGTGGTTTAGTACATATTTCAGAGATTGCAGATACTTTTGTTAAAAATATTGAGGATCACATCAAAGAGGGCGACGAAGTCAAGGTCAAGGTTCTTAGCATTGACGAAAAGGGAAAAATTGCCCTATCAATTAAGGATGCCCTTGAAAAAAAGGAAGAGCCTAAGGATGAAAAAGTTGATGAAAGATTTGAAGATATTTTGAGCAAATTCTTAAAGGAAAGCAATACTAAACTTGATGAAGCGAGAGCTAGATATAATCAAAAGACAAAGAAGAGGAATTCTAGAAATTAGCAAGTGGTTGACTATCTTTTGATAGTTCTACCACTTTTTTTATTATGGACAAGTTATTTTTTGAAAATTTAAAAAAATTAAATATTATAAAAAAAGGCGACAAGCTCTGTCTTGCGGTTTCTGGTGGAGCCGATTCCATGTATCTTTTTTACAATTTTATGGATTTAAGAGATGACTTTGATTTAGACATAATAGTCTGTCATTTAAACCATGGCATTCGCGAGACTGCCAAGAGAGATGAAGACTTTGTAAAAAATATTTGCAGGGACTATGGGGTAAAATGTCTTACAAAGACTGTGAACATGGATGAATTTGCAAGACTTTATAAACTTTCATCAGAAGAAGCAGGAAGAATTTTAAGGTATGAATTTTTTAGGGAAAATTCTTTTGGGAGAAAAATTTTAACTGCCCACAATGCCAATGACCGTGCAGAAACTCTTCTATTTAACATTATTAGGGGAACAGGTATTAGGGGTCTAGTTGGAATAAGTGAGGTCAATGAGGACATATACAGGCCTCTCATTGACATAAAAAGAAGTGACATAGATGACTATTTACATAAAAATAATTTGACCTATGTTGAGGACGAGACAAACTTTGAAGAAATTTACACGAGAAATAAAATTAGGCTTAGCCTCATACCAAAATTAAGTGAACTCAATCCAAATATTATTGACGCCCTTCTTAGGCTTTCAGAAAATGCTTCTGACGCCTCTGATTTTATAGAAGAACTTGTAGAAGAAAATTATAGTAAGTGCATCAAGGATTATTATTTTATTGTAGAAGAAATGAAAGAGCTTAACAAATTCCTAGCTTGCGAAATTATTAAATCATACTTGGCAAAAAACTTCTACAGTGAAAATATTTTAAGTAGGGACAATATTTTAGGTATCTACGACTTGATCTTGGGGGAAAGCGGAAGAGTCATCAATCTTGGCAGCAAGATCTCTGCCAGAAAATCCTACGACAAAGTTTTTGTTGAAGAGGAAAAAAGTGAATCAGTTAAGAGAGAGGCAAGCTTAAAATTGGGTAATAATTACACAGACTTTGGCCAAATTTTTATTTCAAAAGATGGGGCAATTTCTAAGGGAGACTCCTTTATAAAAACTATAGACTGTGATAAAATTAAGGGAAGCCTTTTTATTAGAAGGAGACAAAGGGGCGACAGGTTTAAGCCTCTGGGCATGAAAAATAATAAAAAGTTAAAGGACTATTTTATAGACAGAAAAGTTGACAGGTTAAAGAGGGATGAAATAGGTCTTATTTGCGATGATGAAAAGATTATCTACGTTCTTGGCATGGATATTTCTGAAGATGTCAAGATAGATGAAAATACTTTAAATAAACTCGTTTTGGAGGTTAAAAATGTCAGATATTAAAGAAGTTCTTATTACTGAAGAAGAAATTCAAAATAAGGTTAAGGAACTTGGAGAAAAAATAACTGAAGATTATAGGGACAAGGATTTATTTTTACTTGGCATATTAAAGGGCGCTGTTCCTTTTATGGCAGATATTATGAGAAAAATAGACCTAGACCTTGAATATGATTTTATGGATGTGTCCAGTTACCAAGGCACAAGATCCATGGGTGAAGTTAGAATACTAAAGGATATTTCTACTTCAATTGTTGGCAAGGATATTTTAATTGTGGAAGACATAATTGATACTGGTATCACACTTTCTTATTTAACAAAGGTGTTAAAGTCAAGAGGTGCAAATTCCATTGAAATTGTCACTATGCTTTCAAAGCCAAGTAGAAGAAAAATTGACTTACCTGTTAAATACAATGGATATGAAATTGAAGATCATTTTGTAATAGGATATGGAATGGATTATGACGAAAAATACAGGGCTCTTCCTTATATTGGAATACTAGATGAGTCTGTATATTCAAAATAAGAAGGGGTGATATAGTTGAATAAAAAAATTGGAGGAGCAGGTTTTTATATTGTACTAATTTTAGTATTAGTGCTTACAATAAAATTTTTCAGCCCACCTGTAAATACAGTGGATGAAAAAAGTTTTACTGAATTTGTAACAGAACTGGACAAGGATAATGTAAAGAGTGTAACCCTACAAAATGGAGTTGACTCCATTGCCAGCGTTAAATTAAAAAGCGATGAATCCTTTAGGACTGTAATACCTAAGGAGGCAGCAGATACTTTCTATAAGGATTATTTAAAGAAAAAATCTGATGCTGGTGAGATAAATGTAATTTCCACACCAACTAAGCAAACTTCTTTTCTTGTTGAATGGATTCCAACTCTATTGATGTTGGGAGTATTAATTTTCTTCTGGTACAAGATGATGCAACAAGCTGGCGGTGGCGGAGGAAAGATGAATTCCTTTGGCAAGAGCAAGGCTAAACTCATAAATAAGGAAGATTCAAAAAATCTTGTAAAGTTTAAAGATGTTGCAGGCCTGGAAGAAGAGAAGGAAGAACTTGGAGAAATTGTTGATTTCTTAAAAAATCCTAAGAAATTTATAAACATGGGGGCAAGAATACCTAAGGGAGTTCTCTTGGTGGGACCTCCAGGAACTGGTAAGACTTATCTATCTAAGGCAGTTGCTGGCGAAGCAGGCGTTCCCTTCTTCATCATGAGTGGATCTGACTTTGTAGAAATGTTTGTGGGCGTTGGTGCATCAAGAGTAAGAGATTTATTTGAAAATGCAAAGAAAAATGCACCATGTATAATTTTTATAGATGAAATTGATGCTGTTGGAAGAAGAAGAGGGGCAGGCCTCGGCGGCGGACATGACGAAAGAGAGCAAACCTTAAACCAACTTTTAGTTGAAATGGACGGCTTTGGCACTAACGAAGGCGTAATAGTAATGGCTGCAACAAATAGGGCAGACATACTTGACCCTGCCATCTTAAGACCAGGCAGATTTGACAGAACTGTCTATGTAGGAAAGCCTGATGTCCGTGCCAGAAAGGCAATACTTGAAATTCACTCAAGGGGCAAAAAACTTGCAAAGGACGTTGATCTTGAAGTCATTGCCAAGAGAACTCCTGGCTTTACTCCAGCAGATCTTGAAAACTTGATGAATGAATCTGCCCTACTTGCTGCAAGAAGAAATGACAGCGAAATTTCCATGGAAGATGTTGACGAAGCATCAATTAAGGTGCAAGCAGGTCCTGCAAAAAAATCTCGTGTAGTTTCAGAAAAGGAAAGAAAGCTAACTGCAGTTCACGAGTCAGGACACGCAATTGTGTCAAGGCTTCTTCCAGAAGAAGACCCAGTCCACATGATAACAATTATTCCAAGGGGAATGGCTGGCGGCTTCACTGCCTATCTTCCAGAAGACGATGTTTCCTTTATGACAAAGAAAAAAATGGAAGCTTCAATTGTATCTCTACTTGGAGGAAGAGTTGCAGAGTCCCTTGTCCTTGATGACATATCTACTGGTGCATCAAATGACATTGAGAGGGCTACAAAAATTGCCCGTGCCATGGTTACTCAATATGGAATGAGCGACAGACTTGGCACCATAAATTATGATTCATCTGAAAATGAAGTCTTTATCGGTCGTGACCTTGGCAGGTCAAAGGATTATTCTGAAAGAACTGCTGCAGAAATCGACGAAGAAGTTGCAAGAATTATAAATGAAGGCTACTCAAAGTGTAAGGAACTTTTAAGCGACAACCTAGACAAGCTTTTGGCACTTTCCGATGCACTTTTGGAAAAGGAAACAATTTATGCCAATGACTTTGAAAAGATCTTTAATGGAGAAAAATTGGAAGAAGAGTCTATAGACATTGACGACTCCATAAAGGTCACTGATCTTTCTGAAGAAGCTCGACAAATAATTAGCAAAAAGGAAAGTGAAAAGAAAGATAAAGAAGTCAGTGAAGACAGAGAAGACAAAGAAGAAGCAAAGGATTCTGAATAAATTCATTAAAAGCCCCTAGGGGCTTTTTTCTTTGGATAAAAAATTCTTAAGCTAAGACAATTTATAAATTTTATTAAAACTGCTGGAGATTTTTCTTTAGCAGTTTTTTATGTAAGTCATTTAGGAAATCCTAAATAAATTAATAAAGGGCAATAAAAAACTGGAGCTTTACTCCAGTTTCTTAAGCTTAATTTTCATTTGTATCTTCATTTAAAATGGATGCCTTTGAATGAGATTTTTTCTTGCCACTATTTTCACCTGAGGACTTCTTTTTATTGCCCTTATTATTGTTGTTATTATTTTTGTTTTCGTCCTTCTTCTTTTCTTCATCCTCTGATTCCTTATACCAGTTCAACTTATTTGAATAGTGTGGCTTAGTACCATCGGCGAAGAGTTCACGCCTTCCATTTACATATTTAGTGAAGATTCCATCTGGTTCTTCAAATTCTTTTTTGTCCAAGTCTTCGTGAACAGCCTTCATAATTTGCTTCCAAAGGTAGGCAGATTGAGTTGAACCAAAGGCAAGCTTTTGATGCTTGTCGTTGCCTATCCAAACTGAGCAAGTGTAGTAAGGAGTGTAACCAACAAACCAAACATCCTTCTTATCAGTAGTTGTACCAGTTTTACCGGCTATGTCTTGTCCTGGGAAGGAAGCGTTGCGACCAGTTCCCCTTTTAACGACATCTTTTAACATATCTGTCAAGATATAAGCATTTTGAGGAGATGTAATTTCTTTTTCCTTAGGGTCAACTTGATAGATGACATCTCCAGTGTTAGTTTCAATCTTTGTAATTACATAAGGGTTAGCATATTTTCCCTCGTTGGCAAGAGTTGTGAAGGCTCCAGCCATTTCGAAAGGACTAATGCCATAGCTCATGCCACCAAGAGTAAGAGGGGCATAGTCCATGTCATTCCAAGTTGGATTGTCCTTTTTCTCTACAATTGTGCTGACACCAATGGATTTTAAGGTGTCAATCATCTTATTAATTGACTCTTCGTCATTGTAGACCTTTGAATAAGTTGAATTTTTATTTGCCTTTGCTTCTTTGTCAGCAGAAATATCTCTGGCAACTTGATAAGCGCCAACATTTGATGATTGACGAAGAAGATTTCTTATTGTAGTCCAACCTTGGTAATAGCTGCCAGCATTTTTAGGTGAGTGACCAAATAATTTTTCTGGCATCTTTGCGTCAAGGTATACATCACCAGCAGTGGCTCCATTGTTAAAGGCAGTTAAATAAACTGAAATTGGCTTAATAGAAGATCCAGGTTGCCTTGGAACTAAAGCCCTATTTAAAAGTCTGCCACCACTTACATTTCTACCGCCAACAAGGGCCTTAACTTCGTGAGTTTTTTGGTCGATAATAACTGAGGCAACTTGTGGTTGTATTATTCCATTTTTTTCTGTGAAAGTGCCATAATAATATTTAGGATTAGATACAACTTGTTCCAGAGTCCTTTGCATGTCAATGTCCATTGGTGTGTAAATTTTTAGTCCGCCATTAAATAATTTATTTGTGGCTTCTTCCTTTGTGTAGCCAGAGTTCATCAAAATCTTAATAGTATTTTTTTGCACAACATCTGTGTAGAAAGATGAAATTCCACTTTCTTTACGAGAGCCTATGTCGATGTTAATTTTTTCATTTAAGGCATTTTCATATTCTTCATTAGTAATAAGACCTTGCTCAGCCATTTTCTTTAAAACTAATTTTTGTCTCTCTTGAGAAGTTTCGTTGAAGACAGCCTTTACTGGCACCACTAAATTATTTTCTATTTGTATAAGTTCAAAGTTATCTATTTGTCCAAGTTCATTTAAATTTTTTGAAATTTCAATAATTTTGTCAGAGTTTGGCTCTGAACCTTCATTTTTTGGCAGTAAAACTATTTCAATATTGCCAAGGTCATCATCTTCATTTATCTCTTGAGTGTTGTAGGGAGTGTACTTTTCTGGCAAGTTTGTAACGCCTGCTAAGAGTGCACACTCAGCAAGGTCAAGTTCAGATACATCCTTGTTGAAAAAAGTTTTTGCAGCGGCTTGGACGCCCACTGTACCCTTAGAGAAGCCTGCAGAGTTTAAGTATGCCTCAAGTATCTGCTCTTTTGAAAGTTTTTCTTCTATTTGGTAGGAATAGTAGATGTCTGTGATTTTTCTAACCACGCTCTTTGAAAAAGATGTGTACAAGTTCTTGGCAAGCTGCATAGTAATAGTTGATGCACCTTGGTCAAAGGACCTTGTCTTTATGTCATGGACAAGTGCACCTGCCACTCTTCTATAGTCAACTCCACTGTGTTCAAAAAATCTTTCGTCTTCTATTGCCACAATGGCATTTAATAAATTTTTTGGTATATCCTCGTAGGGAACAAATTCACTAAACTCATCAGAGACTAAAGTCTCAATAAGTTTTCCATCATTGGTATAGATCCTAGAAGTTTCAGAGAGCTGAGCTCTGTATTCTGTGGGTTCTATTAGGGGAGCTTTTTTAAAAATACCAAGTACAATAGCAGTGACCATTGAACCTAAAATGATTATTGCAGCAACAACTATTAGTATGAGTATTTTTATTAGGCTTGAAAATTTTATTATTCCACGAGCTTTATTGTTTTTGGAATCTTTCATAACAACCTCCTATCTTGATATTATAACAGAATTTTTATCATATAACTATAAGTAGATATGAAAAAATCCCGCACATTGGCGAGACTTTAACATAAATTATTCTATTAATTATAAACTATTTAGTCTTTAAAAGCCTAGTTATTCATAGCTTTTAAAATTCTTGGCGCAATAAGAGCTGCCACTACTGCCTTTGCCATATCAGGTATGATAAAAGGAATCATGCCAATGGAAAAGATTTTTGCCACGCCCATGGAAGTGCCCATTACATTATTTAAAATGATGTACATATAGGGAAGACCTATTGCGTAGAAAATAACTTCTGCTAAAATTAGAACGATCATAATTTTGCCAAAGTTTTTTTCTCCATGAGCAAATTTAGAAATAAAAATTGCACCTATTATAAAGGCAATTAAAAATCCAAAACTTGGTTTTAAAAAGGATTGAAAGCCTCCAGTGAAGCCTGCAAAAATTGGCAGACCTATTAAGCCAAGTAAGACATATATGAAAACTGTAAGTCCTGCATAAAAAGGTGTAAGTAAAAGTCCTGTCATAAATACAAAAAAGTTTTGTAAAGAAAAGGGAACAGGTCCAATTGGTATGGAGATAAAAGCTCCCACGGCTATAAGTGCAACTAAAAGTGCAATTTTTGTTATGTCTTTTGTTTTAATTTTCATCATTAACCTCCGAAAGATATAGTACACAATGTTTACTCTTTTGTCAACAAGGTTAACGCAAAATTTTTTCTCATTTAAAATAAATTGATTAATTATAAAAATTGGGTAAATAATTAGTTGAAAGTGAAGATTATTAAATATATAATGAAAACAATTTGTTAAATGAGGTGTAAAAATGTTATTAGTAATAGATGTAGGAAATACTTCCATAACTTGGGGCGTTTATAAGGGGGATGAGCTTGTAAATGATTTTAGGACTTCCACTGTGAAGACTAGAACATCGGATGAGTACGGTCTTATTTTTATAAACACACTAACTCATGCCAATATTGATCCACAAGATATTGAAAATGTAATAATTTCATCCGTTGTGCCAAACCTTATGCACACACTACCTTCTATGGTTAGAAAATATTTTAATAAAAACCCAATGATTGTAAGTGCAGACTTAGACTTGGGACTTAATATAAAGTACGACAATCCCAAGGAAGTTGGAGCCGATAGAATTGTAAATGCTGTTGGCGCACTAGAAATTTATGGCAAAAAATCCATTATAGTTGACATAGGAACGGCAATGACTTTCTGTATAGTTGACGAGGAAAAAAATTACCTTGGTGGTTTAATTATGCCAGGTATTGGCATTTCTGCTGAAGCACTTTTTATGATGACTTCAAAACTTCCAAAAATTGAAATTATTGCGCCAGAAAAAGTTATACAATCTAACACAGTTGGAGCAATGCAATCTGGTCTCTATTACGGCTACGCTGCAATGATTGATGGAATTGTAGATAAACTTTTAAAGGAACTAAATTGGAAGGAAGAAGATACAAATATTATTTCCACTGGTGGTTTCTCTACTATGTTAACTAGTGATTCAAAATATAATTTTATAATCAACAAATTTTTAACTCTTGAAGGGCTAAAAATTATATTTGAAAAAAATAGCAAAATAGATTGAGAGTGATCTTGTGTTAAAAATTTTAGCACCAATGGCAGGCTACACTGACATAGCCTTTAGGGAAGTGGCAACAGAAAAGGGAGCAGACTTAACTGTGACGGAAATGGTTTCAGCCATGGCTCTCGTATATGAAAACAAAAAGACCCTAGACCTTTTAGAAATTTCTCCCAAGGAGAAAAAAGTTTCTGTGCAAATTTTTGGGTCTGATCCAAAAATTATGGGGGAAGCTGCCAGCATTTTAAATGACTATAATTTTTCTTATGTTGACATAAATATGGGCTGCCCTGCACCCAAAATTGTAAAAAATAATTCTGGATCTCATCTTTTAAGGGACCCCTCACTTGTCTATGACCTTGTAAAAGCTGTTGTAGAAAATTCAAAAAAGCCCGTTTCTGTAAAGGTGAGAAAGGGAATAAATGGAATTTCTTCCATGAAGGCAATAAAAAATATTGAGGCAGCAGGGGCAAGTTTTGTCACAGTCCATGGAAGGACCAGAGAAGAATACTACACTGGAAAAGCTGATTGGGATTTTATAAAAGAAGTCAAGGAAAATGTAAAAATCCCCGTAATTGGAAATGGCGACATAAATAGCCCTGAAGATGCCCTAGAAAAAATAAATTATTCCAAGGTTGACGGCATAGCAATAGGTCGCGGCGCTGTGGGAAACCCCTACATCTTTAATCAAATTGAAGAGCTTATAAAAACTGGCTCCTACTATAAGCCAAGTGACAGAGAAAAACTTCTTTTAATGATAGATGAACTTGAGAGAAAAATATCTTACAGGGGAGAAAAACTTGGCATCCTCGAAATGCGAAAGGTCTATTCCAATTATTTTAAGGGCATGAAGGACTCAAAGGAAGTTAGGAATAAATTAAACACACTAAAGGACAAGGATGAGATAATAAAACTTATCAAAGATTATATTGAAACTTTGGACTAAAATAGATTTTAAACTCTGCATAAAGTGCGGAGTTTTTATTTTTTTGAGAAATTTTATGAAAAAATCATGGAAAAACTTTAAAATCTTGACATAAAGAGAAGTTTCGACTATAATAGCCTAGATTAAAAGGTTTTTGTAAAGGGCGGCTGACGCCTTATTTTTTATATATTGAGGAGAGAGAATTTTGGAAAAAGATATATTTTTCACGCCGGAAGGTCTAGAAAAAATTGAAAATGAAATTGAGTATTTAAAAACAGTTAGAAGAAAGGAAGTTTCTGAGAGAATTAAAGTTGCCCTAGGTTATGGCGACCTTTCTGAAAACTCTGAATACGATGAAGCTAAAAACGAACAAGCACAAGTTGAAGAGAGAATCGCAAAACTTGAAATGATGGTTCGTAATGCAAAGATAATTGACGAAAAAGATTTAAATACAGATGTAGTTAACATTGGTTCCAACGTTAAGGTAAGAGAACTTGAAACTATGGAAGAAGACGAATACACAATTGTTGGTTCAGCAGAAGCAGATCCACTAGAAGGAAAAATTTCTAACGAATCACCAGTTGGCTCAAGACTTATTGGCAATCGCGTTGGCGATGTAGTGGAAGTTGAAGTTCCAGACGGAATTATTAAATACGAAATTTGCGGAATAACTATTTAGGAGGCAATTTGTGAAAAAAACAGAAGATGCAAATCTAAATGAAATGCTTTTGTTAAAAAGACAAAAGCTTGACGAATTAAAAAACGAAGGAAAGGATCCCTTTGTTAATGAAACCTACGATGTAACTGCTCGCTCCAAGGACATTAAAGAAGAATTCAAGGAAGATGAGGAGAGAGAAGTTTCCATAGCTGGTCGTGTAATGAGCAAGAGACGCCATGGCAAAATTTGTTTCTTAGATGTGAGAGATTCCTTGGGAACTATTCAAGTTTTTGCAAGAAAGGATGTCCTTGAAGACAAGTACGAAGAAGTAAAGGGACTTGACATTGGAGACATAGTTGGAGTAAAGGGTCTTGTATTTAAGACAGAAGCTGGTGAAATTACAGTTCGTGCCACTGACTTGACATTACTTTCAAAATCACTTCAAATTCTTCCAGAAAAATTCCACGGACTAAAGGACCCAGATCTAAGATACAGACAAAGATATGTTGATTTAATTGTAAATCCTGAAGTTAAAGATGTATTTATAAAGAGAAATCAAATTATCAAAAAAATCAGAGAATTTTTAGACAATAAAGGTTTCTTGGAAGTTGAAACACCAATCCTTGGCACAGTAGCAGGTGGAGCAAATGCAAGACCTTTCTACACTCACCACAACACTCTTGACATTGACATGCAACTTAGAATTGCCAACGAACTTTTCTTAAAGAGATTAATCGTAGGTGGCTTTGAAAAAGTTTATGAAATGGGCAAGATGTTTAGAAACGAAGGAATGGACCCTAAGCACAATCCTGAATTTACAAACATTGAACTTTACCAAGCCTATGTTGACTACGAAGAAATGATGAGAATAACTGAAAACTTATTCGAATATGTAGCCCTTGAAGTTCTTGGAACTGACACAATAAACTACCAAGGCACAGAAATTTCATTAAAGGCACCTTGGAAGAGAATCACCATGATTGATGCAGTTAAAAAATACGCAGATGTAGACTTTAACGAAATCGAAACAGATGAAAAGGCTAGAGAAATTGCAAGAGAAAAGGGACTAGAAATTTCAGAACACGACACTTGGGGCAAAATTCTTTCAGAAATGTTTGAAGAATTCTGCGAAGAACACCTAGTTGAACCAACTTTTGTAATTGGTCACCCAGTAGAAGTTTCTCCACTTGCAAAGAGAAATCCAGAGGACCCAAGACTTACACAAAGATTTGAAGCCTTCATCAACACTTGGGAATTTGCCAACGCCTTCTCTGAACTTAACGACCCAATCGACCAAAGAGAAAGATTTGAAGCACAAGTTGCTGAAAAAGAAGCAGGCGACGATGAAGCTCACCCAATGGATTCAGACTTCATTAACGCAATTGAAGTAGGTCTTCCACCAACAGGTGGACTTGGAATTGGCGTTGACAGAATGATTGTACTTTTAACAGACCAACCATCCATTAGAGATGTACTATTATTCCCAACCATGAAGCCAATAGGAAAAGAAGTTGCAGAAATAAATGCAAATAAAGTAGCAGATGAAAAATCAGCTGTAAAACTTGACCTATCAAAGGTAAAAGTTGAGCCATTATTTGAAGAATTTGTTGACTTTGACACTTTCTCTAAATCTGATTTTAGAGTAGTAAAAGTTAAAAACTGTGAAGAAGTTCCAAAATCTAATAAACTTCTCAAGTTCACTCTTGATGACGGAACAGAAGAAGAAAGAATAATCCTATCAGGAATTAAAAACTTCTACTCTGCAGAAGAATTAGTTGGAAAAACTCTTGTTGCAATAACAAATCTTCCACCAAGAAAGATGATGGGAATAGAATCCTGCGGCATGCTTCTATCAGCAGTTTGTGATTATGATGGCGAAGAATTATTAAATCTTCTTATGGTAGATGACAAAATCCCAGCAGGGGCAAAATTATATTAAAAGAACACGCTAATTAAAAAACTGGGGTTTGGTATGAATCCCAGTTTAATTTTTATAATTGGATTAATAGAATTATTGAGTTATACAATAAAATCAATTTAAAGAAAAATAAATATTAGATAATCTCAGACGATAGAAATTAAAAACTCTATCGTTTTTTTATATTTCAAAATTAGTAGGTAAAAGTGACAAGGATAAAAAGCCCCACTTAAAACAGTTTAATACATTATACATTTAGCGATTGAATATATAAGTTCAGTCGCTTTTTTAATTGAAATTTATAGATTAAGGAGAAGAAATTAATGGATAAAGTAAAAGAGGGATATTATGGCACTTAACTATAAACCATTATGGATACAGTTAGCAAAAAAAGGATTAAAGAAAACAGATGTAATAGCTATGGCAGGACTAACAACAAATGTTATGGCACAAATGGGTAAGGATAAACCAATTACATTTAGAAATTTAGAAAGAATATGTAAGGCTCTATCTTGCACTCCTAATGATATTATTAGT
>ERZ1673752.2206-NODE-2206-length-22763-cov-7.026555_pt1 | contig 22763 bp, 15 predicted proteins | sample MGYA00580195_ERZ1673752 | MGnify/ENA primary metagenome ERZ1673752 (study PRJEB41218, sample SAMN15661744) | gut metagenome | host: Homo sapiens | place: Canada: London | collected 2015-08-20/2019-03-30 | study: EMG produced TPA metagenomics assembly of...
ATACCGTTTCTCTCTCGCCTTAGAATGTTTTCTTAACTGGACACCCCTAAAGGGCTATGCCCTTTTGCGGTAGATCACTCCCACGGCGTCCCCTTGTCGCTCCACGTCGCGTTTTTCAGCGCCTGCCACAGCGCCTTCTGCTGCGCCGCCGAGAGACCCAGCGACTGGATGTACTCCACGTACTGCCGCTTGACCGAGCCGGAGACGTTGTTGCCGTCCTCGTCCTTCTCACTCACGATGGCCGCCGTGTACTGCGCCGCCTTGTAATACGCCGCGACGCCCACACCCGCCTGCTGGCAGTAGTCGTAGTACTTGTTCGCCCGCGCTTCGCTGATGTCGTCGTACTGCGGATATTCGATGCAGAAATCCCAGTACCGCACCTTGCTCTCGGCCTCGTCCTGCGTCTCGCCGCCGTACTTCTGGCGCAGGCGCACCGCCTCGCTCTTCTGGATCCGCCCCGTCTCATAGGCGCTGCGCATCTCACCGTACTCGAACCCGGCTTCCTTCGCAAAGTCCGAGCCGTTTTTCCAGCTCGTGACCTGCTGCGCGGCCTTCTCCGCGTCCGATCCGAGGAAGTCCACGAGCTTCTGCCGCGCTTCCGTCTCCGTCAGCTCGCCCGCGAGATACGAATCCTTCACGGCCTTGCGCATCTCGCTGTAGACGGCGCTCTCCGCCTCGCGCTTGCTCTTGCCGTCTGCGAGCATGTACTGCTCCAGCGCCGCGTATGCATCCTGCCATGCGTCCTTATCTCCGTTCCACATGGCCGTTCCGGCGTTCTGAATGAGCCGCTGCTTCTCGTTGTCATAGGTCTTCTGTTTCAGCCCCGGCGCCCACCGGCCCACCGTGTTGTTCCAGAGCGCCTGTGCCTCGCGCATCGTCGCCGACACAGGCAGGCCGCTCAGCTGCGACAGCGCCTGCGCCGTCTTATAGACCTTGCCGTAGATCGTCATGTTTCCGTGGTACGTCGTGTCCGTCGCCTTGTCGATCGTGCCGTCAGCGAGCTGGATCGTCTCCTTCCAGATGGCGATGGCCTTGTTCAGGTTGCTGAACGCCGCCATGTCCGTCCGGTTCGTGTCGTACCCCTCGAAGATCGAGAAGATGTCCCGCAGACCCGGCAGCTTGTTGAGCGGGTTCAGGTCGCTCCCGAGGTTGTCGCGGAAAGCATTGAGCAGCTTCTGCGTGTCCTTGTCGTTGCCCGGATCGCGCCACGCGTCCGCCAGCGCTTCCACCATCGCCGACGCAACTGCCGACAGGATATAGGCGTACCATGCCCGCCCCGCCGTTTTCCAGTTGCGCTTCACGGCCATCTTCGCGCCGTACTTCTTCGTGTCCTCCCAGATCTTCTCCGAAGCCGTCATGATGAGGTTGTAGGAGACGGTCGGCTCCGACATGAAGCTCGTGAAGATCGCCGCGAACGTCGACCCCGAGCGCATCATGTGGCTGCGCGTCATGGTGCTGTCGATCACCTGCGTCCGGTAGATCACCTCGCGGAACCGCTTCGCCGTCGCGTCCAGCAGCTGCTCGCCCGAGAGGTGCTGCTTGTCCGCGACCTCCAGCTTGCACGCGCGCCAGAGCCGCGCCCACGTGATGCTGTCTCCCTTCTCCGCGAGCACCATCGTCTTGTCCACGAGCGATTCCACCGCGCTGCCCTTTCCCTTGATCTGGTCGCGGATGCTCCGGCCGACGTCCGTGTCGAACATGCCCATGCTCTTCCACAGGCCGATGCCGCTGTGTGCCAGCATCTCCGCCGTCGCTTCCTTCGTGCTCGTCCGCTCGCCGAAGGCGCGCGTCAGATACTTCGCGTCCAGCACCGCCGACGCGCGCACATACGCCGTCGGCTGCAGCAGCGCTACGCGCAGGTTGGCCGCGACCGCTGCCCGCTTGTAGTTCGAGATCATCTTCTTCGCGAGACCCTCGCCCCGCGCGCCGTTTTCCTTTACGCCGTTCAGGTCCTTCAGGAACTGGATCACGAATCGGTTCGCGTCCCGCCCGTAAACCTGCGTCAGCGTCCGCTGCACCGTCCAGGTGCTCACCTGCCCCGCCTTGTTCTTGTGGCCTTCCCTGTAGTTGTACCACTTCTGCGCGTCGATGATCGGCAGCACCATCGCGTTGTACTTGGCCATGTCCGCCATGTGGTCTGCGTACACGTCAAAGATGCTGTAGAGCATCACCGCGTTGTTCGCGTTCTGCGTCAGCGGCTTCGTCGCCGAGATGTTCTGCAGCCGGTAAAGACTTCCCTCCGACGCGTCGTCCGCGCGGGCGGGCCGGTCCTCGCGGTCGGTCGTCAGCGGAAAATAGTTCTCCTCCGTGAACGCCCGGTAGCCCCAGCGCGCCATCGTGATCTCGTTGCCCCACGTCGCGCCCTGCTCCGTCATGTACTTCTGCATCTTCTTCGCGATCTCGCGCTGCTCGTCCGTCAGCAGACCCAGCAGCTGCCCCAGCCGCTCGTCCGTCAGGTGGAAGTGCGTGTCCTGCTTCTCGGTCTTTTTCAGCACCTTGTCCTTGATGTTTGCCGTCAGCTCGATATCCGCCGGGCGGATGCCGCCGAGCAGATGCCCCAGCGCCTGCTTGCGCCGCGAGAGACAGTAAAGGCTCATCAGCTGCGCCGTCGTCAGCTTCGCCGTGACGGTGTTGTCGTCCTGGTCGGTCAGCTCGACCTCGTGCACCTCCGTGTCCCACTTGCGCGCCGTCTTGTCGTCGATCAGCTCCTTGCGGAATTTGAGGATCTTCTGCGTGTTGAACGCCAGCTTGTCCCATCCGTCCTGCAGCTCCGCGAAGATGGACTGTCCGCCCTCGCCCAGCCGCTGGAACGCGTACCACGGCAGCGTGTTGTCCCACCGGACGAAGCTCTCGACCCTCGGCAGGAGCGACTGGTGCTGCCCCTTCTCGCGCAGCGTGAAGATCGTGTCCTGCGCCGCCTGATCGACGTGCCGGAACCGCCCGTTCGCGAACAGCTCGTTCATCTTCGTCACAGCGTTCGAGAGCGTCGAGAGCAGTGTCCGCAGCTTCCGCAGGTCGGCGAGGTTCATCCGCGTCACCGCGCGCTCACCCGGCTGGTGCGTCTCCATGATCGTCTGCACCCGCTCGATCTGCTCCGTCAGCGCTTCGCGGAAGCCCTTCGGCAGATCCAGCGTCCCCGTAATCAGGTCGCCGCCCTCGCCCGTCTCGTCGAACCGCTCCTGCGCCGCGAGTACGGCCTCGATCCGCTGCATCGACCGGATGTACGCGAGGTCGGCCTTCGTCGCCGCCCCGGACGAGAGCTTCGTCCGCGACGAGAAGTCCAGCGACTGCAGCAGCTCCCCGATCGGCTTTTTCAGCGCCTCCGGGATGTGCTTCTTGTCCGTGTTCTCCTCGAGATACGTCGTCAGCCGCTTCGCCAGCTTCTCGATCTGCCGCCGCTCCACGCGGATGTCGTCGCGCTCCTCGCGGCCTTTGCGGTACTGCTGCAGCCGCTCCTCGCCGCGCCTGCGCTCCTCGCTCAGCTGCCGCTCGAATTCCGCCGTGTAGCGGCTCTTCTCCTCCGCGGCGCCGCGCAGCCGCTCGGCGATGTAGTCGCGCTCCCGCGTCACCACGTCGCGCAGCGGCTTGAGCTTCTCCAGCCGCAGCAGCCGCTCGTCCTGCTGGCTGATCAGCGCGGCGTACTTCTGCGCCGAGACCTCCGCCCGCCGGAGCTTGTCCGGCTCGAGCACGGCCTTGCCGCTGCGGTGGTCGGCGATCTTCTGCTCGCGCTTAGAAAGCTCCCTCTCATAAAAGGCCATCTTGGCGGCCTTCTCCCGGTAGTCCGCGAGGATGGACTTCTCCCGCTCGTTCTGCGCCACGCGCTCCAGCGCGTTCGCCAGAATCTGCCGGTCGCTCACGCTCTGCTCCCTCGGCTGGTATTTCAGCCCTTCCTCAGCTGCTCGATAATCGCTTTCCACTCCGGGTTCGCCCATCGATCCGGGTCGTGTTCCCTCTCGTAGTCCGGGCAGTCCGGTGTTCCCGTCTCGTCCGGCAGACCTTCCACTTTCCGTCTGTACTCCTCCGGGATTCCGTCCGGATACTTGTCGCAATCCGTCAGTTCTCTGTGCGCTTTCTCGCACGTCGCGCACACCAACTGATGCAGAATCGGCGGCCGTTCCTGTTCCATTTTTTACAACCTCCCGTGCTGTAATTCTCACTTTATGCGGGCTGATAAGCTCCATAGAATCGGCGATTAGCTCGGTCGTCCTCGGCAGCAGCACCTCATTCTCTGTGTTCCGGCCGAAACCGTTCAGACTGCGTCCCGTCTCGGACTGGATCACCATGTCGACCGTGTACTCGCCGTTCGTCCGATCCTCGTTGCGCACCGTGCTGGCCGACAGATAACTGCTCATCGGCACAGCTCTGCCCTTTGTGAACTGCGACAGGAACTCCGCCATTGCGTCGTACCCGCCGAAAGAATCGAAGTCGTAGTGCCGGTACACCGTCCCTCTGTAGACCGGCAGCTTCTCCAGCGCCGTGTCCAAATGGTCGCGCAGCGACCTCTGCAGCTCTGTCAGCTCCCCGCCCGTCGCGAGCTTCCCGTTCAGCGCGTAGCTGTCGCCCGACTTATAACTGACGATAGCATGTTCCTCGTCCTCCGTCAACCCATAATCCCGCGCGGAATACCGGATGTCCGCGTCCCCCGTCGGGTTCTGGTTCGTGACGTTCTTCACCTGATTCGCGTCCAGCGCAATGTAGGCATCCGTGCTGCGCCCCCAGCTGCCACGGTCACTCTCCAGAATCACGCCGTCATAGCCGTTTTTGCGCAGCGCGTCGGTAATGGCCTCTTTCGCACGCAGCGCAAGCTCGTCTTTCTTCTGCGTCCATTCCTTTACCACGTTGTCCTCTGCGTCGAATGCGGCATCAAAGCCTTCCGCGTCATAGGCCGCTCGGCTCGGTGCATCCGGGTTTTCCTTGCGCCACTGCAAAAGGAAGTTTTTGAAAGCGTCCTTCGCTTCTGCGAACTTCGCGCCGTATTCCTTGTCGATCTTCCCCGACTGGTCTTTCAGCTCCGCGTATGTTCCGGACAGCTCGCGAAGCCGTGCGACCAGCTCCGCGCGATCACGCACGCGCAGCGGGTTGCGGATGTTCGCGTAAAGCTCCATCTGGTTCTTTCCGCGGACGCCGATGTCCCGCGCTGTCCTTTTCAGGAAGATGCCGAACGGCGTTTCATCGTCGCCGGTTCCCGCGCCCTTGTGCCGGGTGTCGAACACGGTAAATGCACCGTCCGTCTGGTGATACATGACCAGCAGATTCCCCTCTGCGTCGCGCACCTTGCTGTCCTTGAAGTAATCCTGCTGCGCCGCCGTTAGCTCCCTCCCGGCGCTGTCCCGCAAGGAGAACTTTACCTCACCATTTCGATTGCCTTTTCCAGCAATTCTCTCGGAGTCGCCGTTTGATGTCCCACCATGTAATTGATCAGTTCCATTTGTAACTGTTCCTGTTCGGCCAAGAGCGTGAGTATCATAGCGGTCATACTTTTCGTCGCCCCGAACGCCGCTAATCCATCGGCCAACGTTTTCTCTGTTCCTGTCAACGTCATTCTCCAAGACCTCCATTTTGCTCGTAAGAAATTCATGGGCTTTGAGCGCTTTCTTCCCACCGACCGCATACAGCGGCGTAGCCTCCGTGCCGTCGCCGATGCCGTACAAAGCGAACACCTGTACGCCTTTTTCATCAGCATACAGCCATTTCGTCGATTCGTCAAGATACTGTCCGGAACTTTCAATTTCTTCCTCCAGCCGCCGGTTCAGAAGACTCCATTCCGACCGATTGAGATCCGGCCGCCAGTATTTTCCGCGCACAGACGCTTTCTCGCCGGCACTCTCCGCTTCCGCCCTGCTCCTCTGCAAATTTCGCGACGCGCCGACGAGCGCGTCGTCCCAGCGCTGCTGCAGCTCCTCGAGGTGCTTTTCGAGCGCTTTTGCCTCCGCGTGCTCCGCACCCACGCCGTCGAACGCCTTTTTGATGTTCTCGAGCCACTTGCGCAGCCACGACCGGATTTTCTGGAACAGCCCCCGGTTCTCCTCGGCCAGCCGCTGCACCGCCGCCGTGTCGCGCAGCAGCATCTCGCTGCCGTCCGCGACCACCTCGTCCACGGCCTCGTCATAGCTCAGGTCGTTCTGCAGCGCCTGCTTGTGCTCCACCAGCGCGTCGAAGTCCATGCCCTGCTCCTCCGTGAGCAGCCCCACCACATAATCGCGGTATTCTGCGTAAGCCGCCGGGTTGTAGTCCTGAATAAAGTGCGTCAGCTCGTGCGCCGCCGTCCGCACCACGGCCACCTCGCTCAGATCCCCCACGCGGTTTCTCCCCGCGTTGATGTCGAGATAGAGCGTGCCGTCCTTGTAGGCGCCGTTCTGCCCCTCGTACTCGCCGCGCGCGTTCGCCCGGCTCTGATAGAGCACGATGTCAACGCCCGTCGCCTGCGCGACCTGCCCCAGCACCTTGAGGTTCGCCCGCTGCCGCTCCGTCAGCGACGCTTTGCTCACCCCGTCATACCGCCTGCCGCCGATAACGGCCCCTGTGAGCTTCACAGTGCCTTTCTTTGCCTTGTGGGTATCGTTCCCCCTTGCCGCGCGCTTCTCGCGCGCCTGTGCCTGTTTCCGGCCGTAGGCGGCCTTTCCCGCTTCATACGCGATGTCCCGCTGCTCCGCCGTCAGATACTTCACCGCGTCCGACTGCATCGCGTAGGCGCGCGGAATGTTGCTCTCGCCGTAGGTGTAGGCGTTCTTCCACTGCCGCGCATACGTCTCCACGTCCTGCCCGTCGCGGATCGCCGCGAACATCTGCGGCCCCGCCTCGCCCACGTCCGCCGCCAGCTCCATGAGCCGCTCCTGCCGCGCCGTCGTGGCCGCCTTCGCCGCCGGGATCGTCTCCACCTTGCCGTCCGTACCCCGGACAATCACGTCGAGCTTGCCGCTCTCCTTGTTGTAGGCCGTGCCCGTCACTGTCCGGCTGTCCGTCGCCTGGGGATTCACGCGCAATTCTTTCAGCCGCCGGACGTAGGCGTCCTCCGTCAGCACCTGCGGCAGGTTCCCCGCCCATTCGGACGCGAACCGCCGCCCGCTCTGCGTGCGCTCCTCGCCCCCGCGCGATTCCGTCAGGTTCTGCGCGCCCCGGCTCCGTTGGGTGCTCTCCACGGCCTGCCGCACCTGCTCCGCGCTCGGCGCGGCGCTCTCCCCCTGCGCCGCTGTGGGGGCGCTCTCCGCGCTTCCGGCCTGCATCCCCTCCGTCAGCTCGCCGAGCACGCGCTCACCGTACCGGCTGCCCTTCAGGACGTTCTCCGCCGCCCGGCGCCGGCCCGCGCTCATCGTCGGGTCCGCCGTCAGCTGCGCCGCCGCCTGTGCGACGGTCTCCACGTTCTCCGTCTCGCCCAGCTCCGTCAGCCGCTGCGCCGCCGCTTCCGCGATGGCCGTCTGCGTCTGCGCGTTCTGCGCCTGTACGTTCCGGCTCACCAGCTCCGCGATGGCCCCGCCGCCGACCCGCCGGTTGGAGTTTACACGGTTCTGTACGTCCTGCGCCAGCCGGTCGCCCTCGTTTGTCTCAAGCCGCTCCTGCGCCGCGCCGCGCGCAATGTCGCCGTACTCCTGCGCAATCGCCGCGTTGCGCTGTCCGGTCTGGATGGCCGTCTGTCCGCCCGCCATCAATCCGCCCGCGATGGCGCCGCCGCCGAAGTCGAGTGCCAGCTGTCCCGCGAGATCCAGATACGCGCGCCGCCGGGCTTCCTCCTCGCTCATCCCCTGCTCCATGTAGCCCCGGAGATTCTGCTGGAATTCGCTCAGTCCCCCGTTAATCAGGTTGTCCGTCATGGTGTTCGCCAGCGTCGTGAAGAACTCCTCCGAGCCCTCCGTCGCCGCCTGCAATCCCACGTTCTTGATCGTCGTGCGCACTCGCTGCCCCAGTGTCCCGACCGCCGGCTTCAGCTTGAGCAGTTTCTCAAGAGACACTTCTTCAAACAGCGATTCCGCCACGCCCGCCGCAAGGCCCGTGAGCACTGCCTGCTCGTCTGAAACGCCCCGATCCTTCGCGTCGACCATCGCGCTCGTCGCCGCCGCGCCGCCGAGCAGCGACGTCGCCGCCAGCGGCGGCACGCCCAGCGCGGCCAGCCCCGCCACCGCCGTCGAATCGAGCACGCTCGTCCCGATGTTGTAAGCACCCGCCGCGACGTTCTGCCCGAAGATCTCCGCGTCGGTGTTCTGTTCGAGCTTGTTCGAGATCGTGCTCCGCCCCGCCGTCGCCATGGCGTATGGCAGCATCGCCGTGCGCTTGTAATCCGCCGGGCGGTCTGTCCCGCGGTTTTCGTAGTTCTGGACGGCGACGTCGATCACGCCGATGCCGCTCAGCAGCGTCTCCGGCACGGACAGCGCCGTCGCCGCCGCTGCGCCCCAGAAGCCCTTGTCCGCGAGCGCCTCGCGTTTTTCCACCGCCGCGTCATACTTCTGCGCGTTCTGCTGGCGCGCCCGCCAGTTCGCCAACTCGTCGATCTCCTCCGCGCTGTACCCCGCGTCCGTGAGCACCTTCGTTGCTTTGCGGCGCATTTCGTCGATGACCCCCGCGCCCACGATGTCCGTTTTCCGCCCCTTGTTTGTGCTCTTTGCCAGCGTGTCGACCGCCGCCGCTTCCTCCTCCGAGAGCTTGCCCAGCGCCTGTGCGCCGCGCTCGTCGTACTGGATCTGCTGCGCGAGGTTATACTTGCGCGCCGCCTCCTCATAGGCGGCCTGCGCGCCGGAGTCCTTCTGCTTGACGATGCTCCCCGCGACGACGCGCTCCTTCGCCGAGCCGTCCGCCGATTCCTTCGCCGCGTCCATCTTTGCCTTCAGCGCGTTCAGATCTGCGACGCGCAGCTCGTCATACTCCTGCTGCGCCGCCTGCGCCTGCTGCTTCTCGCTCTCGCGCTGCTGCAGGGCCTTGTACTGCTTGCGCATCGTCTGATACGTTTTGCGCGCCTGTGCCTCCTTCGGGTTTGCAAGGCCGCTCTCCGTCGTCGCGCTTGTGCTCTTCCATGCCGCCAGCGCTTCGTCGAGCTTGGCCTTGTACTCCTCGAGCGACATGCCGAGCATCGTCTTGTGCGTCCCCGTCGGCGCGCGGTAGCCGCTCTCCGCGCGCTGCGTGTCCCTCTGCTGGATCCGCTGCTGCAAAAACGAGCTGGCGGGCGCGCTCGTCTCCTGCGTGCCCCGCCGCTGTTCGTCGCGCTCCTGAATCCTCCGTTTCAGAAAATCGCTCATGGCTCCCTCCCGTTATTTCTTTCGGTATGTGACCGTCTTCTTGTTGTGGTCGACGATCTCCTCGACCTTGCCGCGCGCGATCATCCGCTGAATCTCCTCCTCGGAGAATCGCCCGCCCGTGCGGCCGTCCTTATTCTGCAGCGCGATCCAGCCGCTGCCGTTTTTGTTCACCAGCGTGTACCCGCTCAGATCCCCGCCGGAATCCGGGCGGTAGCCCGCCTCATATGCGGCCTGCGTCTGCGCGCCCCAGATGCCGTCCGCGGTGATGCCCGCCGCCCGCTGCAGCGCCTTGATCTGCTCCGCGCTGTATCCGTGGCTGTCGTATCTCTTCGACGATCTGTCGCTCGAACGGCTGCTCGAGGAACCGGAGGCGCTTCTCGCCGCCTGCTGCTGCAGTGCATAGCTCTGCTCATACTCCCGCTTGGCTTCGTCGAACTGTTTCTGCCACTGCTCGTCCGAAATCCGGTCGCGCTCGGCCTGATACCGGTTCTGGTATTCGCTGCTCCACTCGTTGAAGCCCTGGTTATACGCGCTGTCCGCCCGGTCGGTCTGATAGTTCAGCCCCTGCCACCAGTCGCTCAGCGCGTCCCGGTACTTGCTGTATTCGTCGCTGCGCAGGTCCCCGACCATCTGATACTGCTGCATCATCCGGTCGCCCTCGTCGTTATAGGCCTCCCGTGCCTGGCTGTAGAGCTCCGGCACGACCTCGTTGAGCTTTTGCAGGTACGCGTCGTACTGCTGCTGCCCCACGCTCTGCGCATACGTCGAGCCGTAGCCGCCCGTGAGCGCCGCCGCCTGCCCCATCGTGTCCTGCATGGCCGCCTTGCCCTCGCGCGTGTACATCTCGCGGTACTGCTGATAGAGCGGGTCGTTCGCCGCGTCGTAAGAAAACTTCTCCCGGTTCATGATCTTCTCGTAGAGGTCGCTCAGCTGCTTGTCATACGTCGCGTCGTAGGAGGGTTTCGTCCCCTCCATCTCCTGCAGCCGCTTGAGCGCGTCCTGATACGCTTTGTTCCCGCTTGCGTCATAACCGTACTGCTGGTTATTTGTTGTCTGCGCCGGGGTGCTGCTCTGCGTTGCCGCGCGCAGGCTCCCCCACGTCTCGTTTCCCGCGATGCCGTCCACCATGGAAAGCCCGTTTTTCTGCTGGTAGTCCCGCACCGCCGCCGCGGTCTTGTCGCCGTAAATGCCGTCCACGGACAGGGTATAGCCCTTCCCGTTCAGCGCCGTCTGCAGCTCCCGCACGTCCTGCCCGGTGCTGCCCTTTCGAAGTGTTGCCATATACTGCTCCTTTCTAAGCCGTCCGCTGCCAGACGTAAACCGTCAGGTACGGCGGCATGTTGTTGTGCGCCTTGCCCCCGCAGTTGCTGCTTTGCTGCCCCGTGTACTGGTTCGGCTGTCCGTTGCGGTCATATAGCCGGATCGTGTCCGTACCTATGACCGTGCTCTGGCCGGTGTACTGATAGCTGTGCGTATGATCCGGGATCTCGTCCACAGTCAGCGTGTGGCTTGCTTCACCGCCGGTCTTTCCCGCGGCGAAGGTGTCGCCCGCAGCAAGTAAAAAGCGATCCTTGATCCGCGTCCACGTCCCGCCGAAGAGCGTCTTCGGATCCGTCGCCGCCGCCGAGATGTAAATCGCGCCCACGGGGTAGATCAGCTCCCAGATGGCCTTCCCGCCGACCGTCACGCCCTTCTGAAATTCCGCAGGCCATGCCACCTCCAGAGCTTCCTTCTCGCTGTATTTGCCGAAGGCCGCGCCCTTGCCGCCGGGGCGGAGGTGAAACGCCACGTCCGCCGTCGGAATCACGGCGGAGAAACTCGCGGTGTTCCCGAGCTTGTCCGCGATCTCGATCTTTGCCTCGTAGCTGGCCGTCGTCAGGATATCCACATCCCCCGTCACCAGCCCCGCCGCGCCGCTCGTCATGGCGGTGCCCGCGCTCCACGATCCACCGACCGCCCGCCAATAGCCCTTGATCGTACAGACGTTTTCCCCGCCGCACGAGGAGAACTTTGCCGTGGCTACGCCCGCAATGTGCAGCCCCGTGTCCGCCGGGAGCATCGCATCATCCGACCGGTAGAGCTTCGCCCCCGTGAGTGCCGGCGCGGCGTAGCCGTAAAGGCTCACTGTCAGCGTCTCTTCCGCGTATAGCCCGCGCGAATCCGTCACGCGGCATACGATGCTTGCGCTCGTCCCGCTCAATACGCCCGTATTATAGGGGGGCGCATCCGCACTCACGCCGCCGCAAGTGATCTTGTACGACTTGATGCTCGCCCCGTACTGCGGCGCGATCTTCGCTGCGGAGAATGTCACCTGCGCCCGCGAAAACCCGCTGATAAAACCAGAAAGCGCCGATGCCTTCCCGCCGCTGTTGTCCGCCGCAGCCGCCGCCCATCCGGAGGACACCACCGGCTTTGCATCCGCCGGGACGGTGAGCGTAAAGCTCACGCTCTGCTCCTCTCCGATCTGCTGCGTGAGATTGCCGTCGCTCCATGTCTTGATGTAGACCGTGCATACGCCGCTCGCCGCATTCGGAATCCGGTTGGCGAGCGACTTCTTCGGCACGAGCGAATACCAGTTCCACGCCGTTTCTGCGTCAAAGTCCGCAATGTCGCCCGCCTGCCCCGCGAAGGTGTAGCGCGCCGTGTGGCAGAAGGCCGTATTTTTACGGTTGGTGTAGATGATGATCTCCTCGCCCATCGCAATGGATGATTTGTTCGTTGTTGGTACGGATGCCCGCGCGATCTGGTCGAGCGTCACCGTCTGCGAGATGTCCGTCGAGCTGAGCGTCGTGCCGCTGATATACCCCGCCGCCGAGATGGTCACGCTGCGGCTGCCGTCCGCGTCGTGATACACGCGCACCGTCGCGCTCATCGCAAGCGTCCCCGACTGATACGACACCTCGATGTGACGGCTCCCCGCCGTCCACTGGCCGTCGATCGTGATACCGCCCGACCATGTGCCGCTCGTGGTGTATCCGCTGTTGCTGCGGCTGTAGTAGAGCGTCGCTGTCACGTCCGAGTAGTTCCCGTCCTGCGACTGCACCGCCGACCACCTGATCGTAGGAAAGATATACTGGTTGCCGGTCGTGCCGGTAAATGCGCCTGATAGTGCCATCTCTTACCCTCCGATCCACTTGAACGCCACGCCGTCCGAAAAGCTCACGTCCCACTTGCCCGCCGCCGTAATGCGGTCAAGCTCCACGTGCCCCACATGCAGCGCACCGTTTGAGAAATACGCGATCTCCGTGCCCTCTACGTAAAATGAGAGCTTCTTGCTCGTCCAGACCGACATGTTGTGGCTCGTGTCGATCACGTCGTATGTCTTCCCGTCCACGCTCTGCGTGCCGGTCGTCTGGATGTCCTGCCCGATCGCGATGCCGATGATCGGCACCGTATCCTCATAGCCGACGATGCCCTGCCGGATGTAGCCCTTCGTCTCCGTCCGATAGCTGATCATCCCCTGCAGGTCGCCCGCCTGCTCGTCGAGCCGCCCCTCCAGCTCGCTCGCATACCGGATGCTCTGCGTCACGTTCTCCGCCGTCGCGGTAAACTTCGCGTCCACCTGCTCCTGGTATGCCCCGAATTCGCTCTTTGCCACATAGCTGCTCCGAAGCTCCGTCTCCACGCGCTGCGTCTCGCTGCGGACGCTCTCCGCCGTCTTGATAATCAGGTCTTTCAGCACCGACGAGGTTTTCCCCATGTCCTCGCGCACCTGCTTCTCTGCGCTCTCCGCGGCCCCGCTGCCGAGCGTGGCCTTCGCCTCCTCGGTCAGGCTGTCCGCCTCGATGGCGTTGAGCGCCCCGTTCAGCTGCTCGGCCAGCTGGTAGAGATATGAGCGCATCTGCGCGAGCTGTGCCTGTCCGCCGCCGCGCAGCATCGGCGGCGTGTTGAGCTGTACCATCACATATCACTCCCCAGTTCCAGAATCCGCGCGATCGAGAACAGCCGCATCTCGCCCTTGCCGCTGAGCTTCAGCTGCACGTGGTCGCACCGCCGGGGGATCACCGGCATTGCGAAGCTGCGCGTCGTGCCCTTCTTCCAGAGCAGCCGCCCCGCGTAGTGCCACTGCCCGGAGGAATCGTACTGCAGATAGAGATTCGCTTCCCCGCGCATCTGCAGCCGCAGGTCGAACCGGCTCAGATACTTGTGGTCTGGGTACTCATAGCCCATGATCCCCGAGACCACGCTCCATTCCACGTCACCCTCTCTTGTCCCCTGCGTGCCGTTCGCCGCGACGAGCCTGTTTGTCGCCGCGTCGATATAGAACAGATCGTCGTCCGCCGCCGCGAACATGATCGCCTGTACGTTGTCCTCCTTGTGCCAGAGCCCCCGCGCCGCGTCATAGACCAGCAGTTCGTATGCTCCGGAACTGTTTTTCATCGAGATGTAGTATTTCCGCCCGTACCCGCCGGCGACCGCCTCGCTGTACCGCTCGTCGCCCAGCTCCGCGCTCACCGCCACCGGCACCGACCCGTCATAGGCGCAGATCTCCGTCCGCCCCTTGTAGTAGAGCACCTCGTTCACCACGCACAAACTTCGCCAGCTGCCCTTCTGCACGCCGCGGCACGGCGTGTCCGTCACCCGGTGCGCCCCCGCGCCGGAGACGCTGATCCGGTGCAGCACATTTTCCTTGAAGAACGTCGGGTAGCCCTGATAGTTCACCGCGCCCGTCCACGCGCCGTCCGATCCGACCTGCGCCGCCCACGAATCCGTGGAAAGCCCCGCGTAGCACGTCCAGTTCTTGAAGTCTCCCAGCTTGCACCCATAGACCTCATTCACGGCTTTTCCATCCTTTACGCCGTAGCGGCATCCCCAGAGCCGGTTCTGCGCCTGGCAGATGTAGTCCATCTCCGGTGCCTCGCGCTTGACGGTCAGCCCGCCCGTCTGCGCCGCGTTCCGGCTCACCAGCCCCACGACCACGATCCAGTTGTCACCCTTTTTCTGGATCACCTTACTCGCGTTCAGCGCGGCGTATTCGGCCTTCACCGTTTCGCTGTCTCCCGTGTAGGCGATCCCCGCCAGCGTCACGCCGTCGCCCTCCGAAAAGCTCTTTCCGATGTCCGTGCAGCTGATCTTCGTGTAGACCGTCGGGACGGAGATCCACATCGAACTCGTCCCGTCCCACCGCTTGAGCACCTTTCCGTCGACCCAGAGCGTCCCGCCCGCCGGGTCGGTCGGCTCCGTCTGCGCCACGTTCTCATAGAGCGCGCCCTCCGCGTCGCACATCGCCAGCTGCACCTGCGCGCTCTCTCCGGCCGCGAATGCCGCGTCGATGCTCCCGCAGTCCGTCGTGTCCGCCGTGTTGATGTACTTCCGATCCGGCCAGATCACGAGATACGCGCCCATGCTCACCAGCTGCTTCACGCCCTCGCTCAACCCCAGCTCCACGGCCTTCCCGCCGATCACGATCTTTGATCCCGATACCCAGATCAGCGCGTCCTTGGCCGTCAGCCCCGCCGGGCTTGCGATCTCCTCGCCGATCCCGCGCGGTGTGCGGCTCGCCAGCATCGGGTAGCAGTCGCCCGTCATGTTCTGCATCTCGCGCCACTGCCCGTCCCCGATGCGCAGCCGCCGGTCATAGCCGCCGAACTCGCTCGTCATGAGCCGCGACTGTTTGTTCTCCTTCAGCGTCGGCAGATACATTCCTCACCCCTCCTCAAATCTTCATCGGCCCGCAGCCGATCGGCATGTGCGTCCGGTTGTAATACCCCGCGTATGTCAGATACGCCTGGTTATACAGCTGGCTCGTCTGGTTGTACTTCCCGATCTCCCCGTTTTCCCGGTCGATCATCGCCTGCAGCCAGTAGTTGTAGAGATCCCCCGCCCACGGCTCCGGCACCAGCAGCTCCCTCTCGACGCCCGCGCTGCCGTCCGGCTGCGCGATGTCCTCGCCGCCCTCGTGCGTCCGAATGATCTCCCGCCAGATCTGCCCGTCGAGCTGCAGCAGCCACCCGAGCTTCTGCGGCTCTGTATACTGGTTCGGCTTGAACGTGTCTACCCGATCCAGCATCTCGCTTGCTTTCATGCGTTTCCCTCCTCATAGCGCGAAAGGGGAGAAACGTCGCCGTCTCTCCCCTTCCTCTGTGGTTTGTTATTCGCCCGTCAGCGGCTCACCGTTTGCGAGCTTCTCCTCGTTGCGTGTGCGGATCTCCTCCGCCTCCCACGCGCGGTGAATCTCCGCTGCCACCTCATGCGGCACGCGCGACTTCTGACCGCGCGGCAGCAGGTAGTTCTTCCCGTTCACCGAGACGAACAGGTTCGGGTCGTCGTTCTTCGGCCCGCGCGGGATAAAGATATCCTCGCGCCCGTCGTCCGCAGGCGCTGTAACCTCTGCGGCCGCCGTAACCTCTGCGGCCTTTTTCTTCTCTTCTGCCATGTGTTCCTCCCGTTTCTCGCCCCGCCGGTGGGGGCGTCTGTCAGTTCGCGCTGTCCGTCGCCGAGTAGCTGGACACGCTCATCACGCGCAGCACGCGCTCCGGATACAGGATCGTCGCGCCGTTCGTCTCGAACTTATAGCCCACCGTGCTGAACTGCTCGAGCGGACCGCCGACCGTGCCCTTGTCCTTGATGATCATCTCCGCGCCGCCGCCCGCCGGGTCGATGATGCCGAAGGCGTCCTTGCCGAAGAAATACGTCGCGTAGGTCACGCCCTCGGCCTTGTTCTTGTAGCTCGTGCCGCCCAGCACCGGCGCCATGAAGTTCTCGATAAAGCGCACGCCGTGCAGCTCTCCGATCTCTCCGTTGTAGATCTCCTCGGGCGAGGCGTACTTGTGCGCCTCAATCCACGCGTCGCTCTTGCGCAGGTCATAGGCAACGGACGGATGGATCACGGCCACGTACTTGCCGTTGATGGTCGGCACGCGGTCCTTCTTCATCTTCGTCACGGCCTTGGCGACCATGTCCGGCGTCAGCAGCGCCCAGCCGTTGTCCGCTCCGCTCGTCTGGCCGCCCGCGGCCATCGTCGCGCAGCTCGTCGGCGTGGAAACGACCGTGCCGTCGTCCTTGATGTTGTCGCAGTAGAGCACGTTCGTGCCCGTCAGCAGCGCGTCGCGGATCAGAATCTCCTGCGTCTCCGCCATCGACGCGCCCATCTCCTCCGTTGCGCCCAGAATCACCGGATCAAACGCATGCAGCTCCAGCTGGTCGGAAATCGCTGCGTAGGTGCCGTACTGGCTGATGGATGCCGTCTTGGCGCTCTGGCCGAACTTCTGTCCCGTCGGGATCACGCCCTCGGTCAGCTTCGCCGCCCGCGCGAACGTGTTCCACTTGCGCCATTCGACGGTCTTGCCGTGGTTCGCGGGCAGCGGCTGCTTCTTCGCGAACTGCGAGTAGATCATCGTGATGCGCGCGTTTTCCAGCAGTTCCGTGTCGTAGAACGTCTTGAGCGTGGAAGCCAGCGTGTTCACGCCGGAAAATGCGGTCACGGTGCCGTCATAGGCGTTGACGTAGTTGCCCGTCGCGTTCACCAGCGTGCCGGCGTCCGCGAACAGCTGCAGATTCATCGTTTCAAAAGTTTTCATATGCTTCTCCTCTCCGGGAGAAGTCCCCTCACTGCGGATAGATCTTCTCCCCTCTGGCAGCGGCGCGCAGGATCTCGTCCTTGAGCGCCTGCCGCTGCGCTCTTGTCATGTGTGCGTAGTCGATGCTCCCCGTCGAGGGGGCCTGAGAGGATACCCCGTTTTCCACCGGTCGGTTCGAGCCCGCCCGGACGGAGGCCGAGATCTTCTGTGCCGCCTCCTGCGCGGCCTGCTTGCGCGCCGCCTCCTGCAGCTCCTGCCGGTGCAGCGCGAAATACACGTCCGCCACGCGCAGCCCCGAGCCCGGCGCCGTCATGCGCAGAAACGTCGGGTTCTGCAGTTCCCGCTGCAGGTCGAAGTCCGGCACCGTCTTTTTCAGCTCCGCCTCCTGCTCGGCGAGACTGCGGAAGTGCTCCCGCATGGCTTTCTCCTGCTCGCTGCGCTGCGCTTCCGCTTCACGCTGCTGCTCGAAGCGCTCCATTTGGTCGATCCGCCGGGCCACGTCCGGCTCCACGCCCATCTCCGCGGCCTTGTCCTCGTAAAAGCTGTTGTCCTCCAGAATCGCCTTGGCGAGCGCCTTGCTGTCCGCCGCGTCTTTCAGGCCGTACCGCTGCGCGAGAATCTGCATCGCCGGATCCAGTGCGTGCAGGCGCTCCTCTGCGCCCCGGCTGTCCTTGAGCCGCTGCCGGACGGTCTCCTGCATCTGCCGGTTGTATTCCGGGTCTGCCATGATCTCGTCCCAGGTCATCCTCTTCTGTGCAGCCTTGGTTTCCTCCGGCTGCTCTGCGGCGGCGTCCCGCTGCGGCTCCTGCTTCGGCGCCGCCGGTGCGGCCCTGTGCGGTGTGCGCTTCGCCCGCTTGGCAATCAGCTCGGCCGGGACGCCCAGCTGCTCCAAAGTCTGCTCCCCGGCGTCGGGAGCGGTTTCTCCGCCCGTCTGGCCGCCCTCGCCCTCGGCGAACAGCTGCAGCCAATGCTTCTCCATCATGTCTTTCCCTCCATGCTTGTCTGTCCGTTTGGTGGACGAGCCCGTATGGTGCATGCCGCGGGTGCTGCCCCCGCGTTTGGGCTGCCGCATGCGTATGCCCGGCGCGTGCGCGCCGGGCCCCAGAAAGGAAAAGGAGGAATGGATGCCGCCGGGGCCCCCGCTCCCGGCAACCCCAGCATAACCCATCCGCTCCCCGTTTTTCTCCCCGTTGTCTAAATTATTTTCACGCGCACCGCATCCGGCTCCCGCTTTGCCAGCAATCGAAACCCCGCGCAGATGTCCGCGAAGCTCCGTTCGAGCCGCCGCGCGCACGCCGCGTTCGCCGCTCTGGCCGAGATCTGCGCCGTGCCGCTGTCGTAGACCGTCACCACGTCCCGCGCCTCTCCGCGCTCCTCCGCCTGCACGAGCATGTACCCCGCCGTATAGGCCAGCATCGACGCCGCCGCGCATACGATGTCCTCCCCCGGTTTCCCGCGGTATGCGTGCCCCTCCACCCGCAGCGTCAGCGCCCGCGGGCTGCACTCCACCCGGATCATGCGCCGCCCTCCGGCTGCGAAGCCGCCCGCGCCTGACTGCGCGCTTTCTGTACGTGGCCGCTCTCCTCGTCGCCGCCCGGCATCTCCACCGGCTGTCCCTGCGCCAGCTGGCCGCCCATGCCCGCCGCGATGCTCTGCAGCTGCGCCAGCGCCCCGGCGTCCTGCGCCTTCTGCGCGAGCGTCGCCGCGTATTGCAGCAGCATCTGCATCTGGTCGTAGAGCGTCCCCATCCGCCGGATCTTCGCCACGACGTTCTCCTTGCCCCGAAACTCCATCATGTCCAGGCACATGAGCGTCTGGTCTGCCTGCTGGGGGTTAAAAAAGCCCAGCTGGTAAAACTGCAGCGCCAGCTCGTTCTGCGCCATCGTCGTGTAGGCCGTCTGTTTCTGCGCCTGCACCGAGATGTCGAACTCCGGTACCCGGTAGCCCATGTCCACCCCGGAGATCTCGCCCTGCGCCTGCGGCTGCAGCCCCGCGTTGTCGTAGCTCACGAACTGCTCCTGCCCGTTCTCGCCCGTGATGCGGAACTGACGCGGCGCGTCGTAAAACTGCCGGATCAGCTCGATGCAAAGCCCCACGATCTCCCGGTACGCGCGGTAGCCGCTCTTCGTGCTGTCGCGTGAGCCCTTGCCGCTCGCCTCCTGCAGCGCCGCGATCGCGCTCGCCGCCGTCACACCCGCCGAGGTCGAGCCGGATGCCGTCTCCGTGTTGCCGCTCGTCTCGCGCAGCTCCTGCACCGTCTCCTGCAGCATCGCCACGTAGTTCGCCGGCAGCGGCGTGTAGTCGAGCACCCGCATCGAATCCTCCCCGAGGTTTCCCGTCGTGTGGACGACCGGCTTGTTCACGTCCAGCAGCTCCGCCTCGTTGATCGCGCCGTCCTGCCTCACAAAGTAGCGCGGCGTCGCGCCCGAGATCGTGTTTTTCACCAGCGCCGTGCGCATCAGGTCAATCTCCGTCTGCGGGTTTTTGCACAGGTCGACATATCCGTAACCCGCCGGCGAGCCCTCCACCGGGAACAGCGGATCCAGCACGAACGGATATTTCCCGTGGTCATAAAGCCCCGTCTCCGCCATCGGCCGCCCCGCCGGGACCTCCAGCGTCACCGGCTGGCCGTCCGGCCCCGGCTGCACCACCGTGCGCGTCGGCGCGTCCGTCTCGTTCTCCGTCGCGTAGAGCACCACGTCTCCCACATACTTGCAGTAATGCAGGATCTTCCCCACGTGGTAGTAGACCTCAATGACCGTCACCTTCCCGTCCGTCGGGACAGTGTCGTCGTAGAGGAACTTCTTCGCCGTGAAGATGTCGCCCTTGAGCTTCCCCTTGCACTGCGGATATGCCTCCTCCACGAGATCCCGGTCGGCCAGCTCCGTCTGGAACACATACCGCGACTGCTGGATGTCGCTCTTGCCCGGCTCCCAGAAGAGGTTCAGCAGGTTCGCCCGCGTCACCGTGATGTCGCCGAGCCCGCCGAGCTTGTTTCCGTCCCAGACGACCTTGTAGCAGCCCGTCCCGATCTTGAGCTTCTGCCACATCGCCTCCGACCAGGTCTTTTCAAACTGGTTCTGCTCCAGAATCACCGGCAGAATCGCCGACAGCGTCTGCGCCTCCTGCCGGTCGCCCGGCTCACGCGGCAGCACCACCGGCTCTGGATAAGCCTCCATCGCGTCCGCGTGCTTGTTCGTCACCACGTTGTGCAGCCAGCCCGACCGCGACCGGAATCCGTCGCGCGCGATGCCGTCCTGTCTGTCCTCCTCGCCGGAGTTGCGCAGCTTCCACCAGCTCTCCGCGCTGATGGCCCGCGCGTCCACGCTGGCCTTGCCCGCGCGGTACTGCTCGAGCGTCTTCGTCCACTCCAGCAGCTGCTCCCGGCCGATCTTCCCGGCCTGTACCTCGTCCATGTGTGCTCCTCACTTTCGTTCGTATTGGTTCAGCGGATCCGCCCACGGCGTCTCCTTCTCCTCGCGCAGAATCGGCGCCACCGGCCGCGACATGCACATGTACCGCCACTCATCGGCGCAGTTGTGGGAAATCACGCCGCCCTGAATCACAAAGTCGTGTGTCTCCGCGACCTCCATGTTGAAAACGTCCGCCCGCCCCGCGCGCCTAATTGTTCTGATTTTCACCGTGCAGCCTCCTCCAGCGGAATTTTGCCTTGCAATTCGGATTGCAGAAGTGGTTCGAGCCCTTCGGGTAGACAAACTTTGTCTGAAACTCCCTGCCGCAAAAGCTGCATGTGTAGGTCTGCATCTTCCGCTTTTCCCAGTTTTCGCGCCCGCGCCTTGCGTGATAGGCCAGCCCATCGGCCGATCCGTGCCACGCCCGCGCCGCTTCTCTGGCCGCCTTGATGCTCTCGGCGCTCTCTGCCCTCCGCTCCGGCGTGCGCATATGCCGGCTCAGGTGTTCGCTCTGTTTGAGCAGCGCGAGGTTTTCTATGTCGTTGTTGCTCTTGTCGCCGTCCTTGTGGTGGACGTGATACCCGCCGGGAATCTCTCCGTTGTGATACTCCCACACAGCCCTGTGCAGCCTGTGCCCCTTGCGCTGAAAATACTCTCCGCAGCGGTAGTAGGTCACGCCGTTAAACCGCTGGACTGTCTTGCTGATTTTCTGAACTTCCATAGCTCTTTACCTCCATCCCTGCCGACAGATCCGCGGCGCGTACCCACGCGCCGTCCGGAAGCATGAATCTGTGGTCATCGGTGCATCGTATCTTGGTGCCGTCCTCCAGCTCAATCTCGAGAATTTCGGCATTTGTGCGTGTTTTCCGGACGTCTCCGTATCGGTGCAGCTTCCCGTCCGAGGATATCACGCGCCCCGTCGTCCCGACGAGACGTTCAATCGGCCTGTAGCCGTCCTCCGTGAGAACCAGCGTGTCCCCCGTGAGACAGTGATCCTCCAGTTCCGTGTCCACGTCCTCGGGCTTCGTCTTCGCGTACATCAGCAGCGGGATCGTCCGGATGAAGTCCTTGCACGTGTCGAAGATGTAGCACCGCGCATACCCCTGCGCGTCGAACTGCAGCCGGTAGTGGCACTGCATCCACCCCGCAATCCGGGCGTTGTCCCCCGGCTCGAAGTAGATGCCGTACCGCCCCGCCGTCTCCTGTACGCTCTCGCCGCGCGAGGTGTCCCAGCAGGCCGGGTCGGCCACGCCGCCCTCGATCTTGCGCCCCGCGAGCAGCGGGTCTGTCCGCTCGATCTCCACCGCCCGCCGGAACTGCTCGTCCGGCGTCTGGCGCACGCCCTCGTTCGGCTCGCCCGTGCATCCGTACAGTTCCTTGATGCGGTAGAGTACCCCGTCGTAGTCCACGGCCCACCACGCCAGCGAGAACGGCCTGTTGTATCCGAAGTCGTAGCTGCGGTAGATCTTCCACCCGCGCGGGATGCGGAACGGCGCGATCACGTGCGTGAAGCGGTGCTGCTGCGCCGCCTCCTCCGGCGTGACCCCCGCCAGCTGGCAGAGCGCCGGATCCGGATCCAGCCGGAACTCCTCGAAGAATTGCCCCGCGAATACGTCCCAGCGCCCCTCCAGCCACATCTCGCGCAGATGCGGCGGCAGTGCCTCCAGCTGCCGGATGTATTCCGGCTGCGTCTGCATCAGCGCCGTGTTGTCGCGCACGAGCGCCTGAATGAACGCATAATCCGCCGGGTTCTCCCCGACCTCGAACCGCCGGTCGATGAACAGCCGCTTGATGTATCCGTGTCCCTGCCCGCCGGGGTTGCAGGTGAAATATACCCGCTTCGGAAAGTCGTTCACGCCGCGCACGCATGCCACGATCGTTTTCATCTGGTATTCCGATAGCTGCGTCGCCTCATCCAGAAAAATCACGTCGTATTCCACGCCCTGCAGCCGGTCGAGATCCTGGTCCCGGTCGCAGTAGGTGAAGTTGATCGTCGACCCGTTGATAAACCGCAGCACCTTGTCCTTGTCGTTGTACTTCGCGATGCCCAGCAGTTCCTTGCGCAGCGTGTTGATGTGGTTGTTGATCAGCTCCGGGTAGCTCCGCCGCACGATCAGAAGCCGGATCCCCGGATACCGCAGCGCCATGAGCTTCGCCTTCGTCCGCACGGCCCAGCTCTTGCCGCCGCCGCGCGCCCCGCCGTATGCGATGTACTTGTGCTTGTCCAGCAGAAAAAGCGCCTGCTTCTCGTTCGGCCCGTCAATGACCAGCTTCATTCGCCGTACTCCTTCGCCTTCTCGGGCATCTCGATCGTGATCGGCTCGCGGCTGCGTCCGGCCTGCGCCGCCATCGTCCACTTGTCGATCAGCGTGCCGATCGCCGTCGTGATGTCGCGCAGGCTCGCCGTCGCCATCCGCTCAGGGCTCGACAGAACCTCCAGTCCTGTGCCGATGATGCTGCACACGGTGTCCCTCTGCCCGTCCATGTAGCTCAATATATCGCGCGCACGCGCCTTTTTTGTCCTGCGCAGCCCGCGCACTCTCCGGATCCGCCAGCACCAGCCGCCGCACCGTGTTCGGGCTCACGCCGTTTTTCCGTGCTGCCGC
>ERZ1673752.2207-NODE-2207-length-22762-cov-4.881887_pt1 | contig 22762 bp, 27 predicted proteins | sample MGYA00580195_ERZ1673752 | MGnify/ENA primary metagenome ERZ1673752 (study PRJEB41218, sample SAMN15661744) | gut metagenome | host: Homo sapiens | place: Canada: London | collected 2015-08-20/2019-03-30 | study: EMG produced TPA metagenomics assembly of...
TTTTGCGAAAATTACTTGACTTTGAATAGTTTGTCACCCCACTAAAAAAGACCCCATTCAGCAAACTTTTCAAATCCACCGATAGAGTCTATATATTGTTTTGCTATCCTTACAATATCTTTATATGGCTTTCCATCTATACTTTCATCACCAATCGCACAGCATATTTCAACCGGTTCATTTAGTTTCTGTGCTTTAAGAAAAGCATATATATTTATAGATACATCCGCTTTCGATAAGTCTTTACCATGAAGACCACCACCTGTAACTGAATCAGCCATATCAGATCCAAGTTTACGGTTTGTTGCACCTGTATCTACATCCGTCCCTCCTGTCCAGTCACCTATAGGATTTATTTCTGCAAACAGATATTTCTTCTTAAGCTCATCCGTCTTTACATTGCTTTGACAAATGATAAGTCGAGTTTTATCTAAAATATACTTTCCATCAAACGGATAATTTTTATATATATCCCTAGCAATTTCAGATAAAGCTTTCTGTTCATTGGTGAGTGGCATCCCCTTAAAGATTCCGTTATCACCGCATCTAATTTTCTTTGACTGATTTTCTGCAAGATGAGTATCCTGTGGGTATATTCTAATATCACACCTAATATCTTTAGTACCACCAGCTATTCTTTCAAAAATCATAGCTATATCTTCTTTATCAAAATCTACATCAGTTTCAATAATAATATGACCGTAATCATGGCCAATTAGAACTTCAACTGCTATTTTAGGATCATGTTTTAATTTATATGCTAAATCTACAATAGCACCCGCAACTCTATCTGCGATTTTATCTGGATGAGCTGGGTTTACTTTTTCTATCATCTTCTATCTTCCTCCTCGTAATAGCCTCTCCATAGGATCATTACTTTCCTCTTCAAAGTATTCTGTACAATTTTGTTTTACTATGTCATAAATTTCATACCAAATCAGATTAGCTGTCTTTTGAAAACTTGACGACATCTGAATAAAAGGTGATGCTATAACGCCACCTGTTGTTGGATGTTTTCCAAGCATTCCATATCTACTTATAGCTTCTTCACACTGAATATATCTTGCAAAGGCCTGTGAATAAGATTCAATAAGTCTTTTATTTACTAGTTTTTCGCATTTTCTTTCCTTAAGCCACTGCCATGTTTCTTTGTATATCCTGTCTGCTCCAAGTGGTATCCCGCTTTTTTGTTTGGCAGATAGGTATTCGCTTGGCTTTGGCATGTCTATACCTTCAAGATCTATACCTTCTGGTAACTCTACTGCTTCTAGATCTGCATAGCAAAGATTCGGTATATCATTTGCCAGCAACTTTACTTTTTCACCATTTTGAATTTTTTCAAATGCGGGTCTTGGTTTGTCGCCAGCCTTAACTCTTCTCCCACCTCTATATGTTCCGTCTTTAGCCAAATCGTCACTCCTTAAAATTTTTCATTCTTTAATACCCTGTTTGAACCTCGCTTTTTGTGCATGAGACCCCACGCCCGTTCCCCAAGGTATAGGTTTGTAGAGATTTATACCGCCCCTACCTATTTATTTTTATTCCAGCGATCTCCTCTTTTAGCATGAATCTTTGCATGACAGGATTTACATAAAGATATCAAATTACTTTTATCATGAGTTCCACCCTCAGATAAGGGTTTAATGTGATGCACTTCTTCAACAGGAATCATAATTCCTTTTTTAAAGCACTCCTCACAGAACGGATGTTCTTTTACATACTTATCTCTTATTCTTTTCCAAGCTCTACCATACCTTCTACGTATCGCAGGATCTCTGTCGTACTTTTCGTAGCGTTTGTTTTCATCCTTTTGATGTTTTTTGCAGAACCTGCCATCAGTTAGGTTAGGACATCCAGGATAAGAACATGGTCGCTTTGGTTTTCTTGGCAAGCTTTCCACCTCCTTTTAGGCATAATAAAAGCCCTGCAGGTTTCCCCACAAGGCTTAAATCTTTATATGACCCATCATTTTATTCTATCAAAAATTTATCAAGAATTATACCTTCAGTATTGTAGGATATTTCAAGGACATATAATTCTTCTCCTCCGCTAAAGCCACTATCAACATAATCATTTCCAATAGCTTTCTCCCAATCAAATTTAACTATTTTTTTATCTAATTTATTTTTAATATCATCTTTATCAACTTTACATACATTTACATCTTTAGTCTTTCGATTCCCATATACAAACTTAATTTCTTTGTAGTCATTCATATTTTGATATATCTCAATATATCTATTTTCATATCCGCTTTCAGCTATCAACTCATATTTAGGTCCATAAACATCAAAAATTAACACTACAAGAATGATAATGTCAATAACTATTAGTGTGTATCTAATTTTTTTTGGAATTTTTTCAACTAAGTTAGATAACCTATATAAATATTTCATGTGGTATTCCTCTTTGTTTAATTATACCACATGATTTTATTCTACAAACTATGAATTAAGATTAATGTCGATTAATAAAAATATTGTAGCAAATTGTACCGCCAATGAAGCAGCCTCTATTGCACCTTCTAGGAAACGTAAAATCCCAGGTAGAGCACATATAATTAATGCTATACACAAACCTCCTATAACTATCTTTTCTGCATTTATTTCATGCCAATTAAAATTTATTTTTTTAACATTTAATTTGAATTTAAATTCTAAAGTCATATCTATGTTTATAGCACTATCTTTTGGTGCAATATCATGGCTAGAAAATTTAATGCTGGCTTCAGCTAGATTCCCATTAATAAATTCTACTCCTACTGACATACTTCCATTTCCAATTTCTAATGCAATATTTGTAAGTCTTCGTTTTAAAATACTAGTATTATCATCTCCAATTGCTGAAAGTTTAGAAACAGTATTATTTATTTCACTTTTACATTCTGCACTAAGATTGCCATCTGAGTCTACGCTAACATTAATATTGAACATTGGGTTCCCAATGGTTGTAAACCCTTCAGAAAATTTCATACTACAATCTATGTCAATGACTTTCAATGAAACATTGCCTATTGGAATAGTTTTTCCTATTTCAAAACCATTACTAAACCAACCTATTGGTAGCTCCATAGCATTTAATATTCTTGATATATATGCTAATTTTGCTTTTTCATTATTAGATACCTCTACTTTAGTGCTAGGCTTATCAAAAGATGCTATACCTTTATCTCTTCTAGAGTATGCATCTTTATCAAGTGGAAAATTAGGTGATGATCCAAAAGTAAATTCATGAAATTGATCAAATGACCAATTTACAGGAATTGGATATCCCAAGTTACCACTAAATCCAGTTGACATATCACCAACAAATGAACATTTTGATAAACCCTCATTATATGCTTTTGTGCATAGTAATCTTGAACCATAAACACCAACTTTGTAATTTTTACTGTTGTAATAACTCTTGAAAACTGTGTTTACACTTCTAAGATATGGTATAACAAACTGATCCATTTGATACTCATATGCGTCAAAATCAACGGCAAAATATATAGTTGTTCCTGAAGGTATTCCTATGTTTTTTGCTGCATTTATTGCCTTTATTGCATCATTAATACCTTGACTGCTATCATAAAAATATTCCAAGTAATATCCACCATCTTGATAAATTGGAAATACTCTTAATCCAGCAGATTCTATATTTGAAATCTCTTGCAACGTCATCCCTTTAGGTTGACTTTGTCCGACATATCCTGTCAAGTATCTACCTACGTGAGTATAGCCAGCATTTTTCAAATCAATCGCCTGCTGCTTGTTAAGAATTGTAGCACAATCACAAGCTTTAGCTGCTCTATCAGGGTTCCCCTTGCTTATAAAAAGACTCATCCATGTATCAGTATCTACTTTCCCAGATTTGGATAATGCATATGCATCTTGAAAATTGATAATTGCCTCTGAAATATCCGAAAAATTTCTGCTCGTACTATTTATATATCCATTACATAAAAGTGCCGCACTTGCAAGCCATACAAAATCAGGATATGAGCTAGCATTGGATGAAGTTATTGTCCTAAGTCTACTTCGTGTCCCATTACCAAAATTGCCATTTGACACATCTGCACTATATCCTTCAAATTTTTGTAAAACTTGTATAAGAGCAGTATTCATTTCTCTTCCATACAAGCCATCACATGGGATAATACCTGTATATTCTCTATGTTTTCTATTAATCTCTTGTTGCACATTCCTTATAGATGACTTTCCACCATAACTCTTTAAAAGAACAAACTGCATCATATTCATAAGAGGCACCATAACTTCTAAAGTTACAGTCGAATTTCCTCCAATGCCCATATCTGCTTTTAATTCTTTAATAGCCTGTCCCATTCCAGACTTAAAATATCCATTAAGCTCCGTTCTAGGTGAATATCCTTTGCACCAAAGAGCACCTTGAATTATTGTATGCATATTACTCTTTTTAGTTGAGTTTTCATTTTGCTGTTTTATACCATTTGGATATTTTGCATTAAATCTAGCTTTCGTGTTTGGTCCAAACACTGGTGCCGTATTTTCGAAACCAAGTTCAATTTGCATTGCAATAAGCAGAGCATTTACTGTATTCCAACCTGTGTGTCCAGTCTCTTTTACCTTAGTAAACCTGTTATCCTTGCCATAAGTTTTATTAAGCCATTTTTGTGTGGCCAATACCATTTTATCCATTTTCTATTCTCCTTGATTTTTAAAATATTAGCAAAAGTACTATTGCAATTTACCTAGGATTATAATTACATAAGAAAAGCCCTGAAAGATTTCTCCTTCAAGGCTTGGCTTATTTGTACTTTTGCTGATTATATAATAACACAAAGTATAGGTGGACATTCTAGGACATTTCGGGCATTTTTATATTTTTATTGGATTTTCTGGTAATATTACCTTTTGAATTGCTTTGCCATGCCATCTTCTAATGGTCCTTGCATCTGCATTTAATTTTTCTCCTATTTGCTCCCATGTATTATTCTGAATATACCTGTACACCAAAACCATTTTTTCATCTGTATTAGTAATACCCATAATTGTATCCCTAATTTGTTTTTTCAGTTCCACCATTAATTTTACTTCTTCATCAATTTCACATCTTAGTTCATCAATCTTTGCTAGGCACTTTACAAAATATGCTTCTGTATTTCTTGTAGTCTGGACTACTTCCTTGTCATAGTAGATTGCTGAGACACTTAAAGACATCTCTTTTAGTCTTTCAATTTCTATTAAATTAGATGATATTCTTTGGTCTAGTCTATAACTTTGATTTAAAAAATCTTTTTTCTCCATTCTTACCTCCACTTTGAGGTAAGTTCTCCATAGAACCTCTTTTCCTCTTTATTTTAATCTTGCTTTAACTGAATCTATAAGTGCATTTTGAATTTTTTCTTTTACTTTCAGTGCCCTCATTACATCCTCATCAATTGTTCCTTTGGAAACGATATGATGGATAACAACGGTTCTATTTTGCCCTTGACGATAAAGCCTAGCATTTGTCTGCTGATAAAGCTCAAGACTCCAAGTGAGAGAAAACCAAATGAGTGTTGAACCCCCAGCCTGTAGGTTTAATCCATGACCAGCACTAGCAGGATGAATTACTGCCACAGATACATTCCCATTATTCCAATCAGAAATATCTTTACTGTTTTTTATCTCTCTAACCTTAAAGCGTTTCTTTATCCTTTCAAGATCAGATTTAAACCAATATGCTATAAGGACAGGTTTACCGTTGGCACCTTCTATTAAATCTTCAAGTGCATCAAGTTTTCTATCATGAATCTGTATGCTTTCCTTATTCTCGTTATAAACGGCTCCACTTGCCATTTGAAGAAGTTTATTTGAAAGGGCTGCAGCATTTATAGCATCAATTTCTTCATCTTCAAGTTTTAGCACCATATCAGCTTTTAATCTGTCATATAGTTTTCTCTCTTCTTCAGATAAAGAAACATCTATCTCATTCATCACACACTCTGGCATTTTCAGATAATCATTTGACTTCATAGAAATTGTGATATCTGAGATTAAACTATATATCATTTTTTCTGCACCATCTTTTGGTTTATATGAAAATATTATCTGCTGGTTTCTTTTCTCTGGAACAAAGAAGTTTTGTCTATAGCCTGTGATATATCTTCCTAGCCTTTCTCCCATATCAAGGAGCCTAAACTCTGCCCATAAATCCATAAGACCATTGCTACTTGGTGTTCCCGTTAGACCTACTATTCTTTTTACTTTAGGCCTTACTTTAAGAAGAGACTTAAACCTTTTAGCTTGGTGAGACTTAAAGGAAGATAATTCATCAATAACAACCATATCAAATGCCCAGGGAATACCGCTTTTTGTAATAAGCCAGTCTACATTTTCACGGTTAATTATATAAATGTGTGCAGGTTTTCTTAATGCATCAAGTCTTTCTTTTTCACTTCCAGCAACTACAGAATAGCTAAGATGTTTTAAGTGATCCCACTTTTTTATCTCTTCTGGCCATGTGGAGTTAGCGACTCTAAGAGGTGCGATAACAAGTGTCCTAGATACATCAAAATAATCTAGCATTAAATCATTGATTGCCGTAAGCGTGATAACACTTTTCCCAAGTCCCATTTCAAGAAGGACTGCAGAAATCGGATGCTTTATAATAAACTGAGTCGTATAAACTTGGTAATTATGTGGAGCGTATTTCATCAATCACACCACCGATCTTTTCTTTATCATCAATCACAAAACATTTATAGCCAAGCTTCTTAAAATCATCCATTCTTTTTATCTGCAAAGGTCTTGGTGTTTTACCTTTAGCCTTAAGTTCTACAAAAGCAAACTTCCCATCTGATAAAAATACCATTCTATCTGGAAGTCCATCCATACTTGGACTTAAAAGCTTTATGCACATACCACCAAGATCTTTTACTCTTTTTACAAGAGTCTTTTCTATTTCTTTTTCTAACAATCCTTTATCCTCCATTAGTGTAGTATGTATAGTAATGTAGTCTTTTTATATACTTTTCTCACGAGAGAATAAAAAATTTATATATATAAAGTTATGGTTTTACTATTCACTACTATGCACTCCCTTTGTTAAAACTGCTGAAAAGCCTTGGAATTCCTACTTATTCGGTATGTCCAGTTTATTTCATTTGGATGCACTGGAGTGTAGCCACAATGCATCATAGCATCCTTAAATTGGTTATTTGTAAGATAAATACCTGTATCTTTTTCTAAAATATGCTTCATTCCATAGCTGGTTCTACTAGCAAGCTTCCTTTTTCTAGGCATAATATTTTCATTAATCCAATTAAATACAATTTGCTGCTCCCCTTCATCAATATCTGCAATCAGCTCATCATCTACCCATCCATTTTCATTTGTATACGGCCTGTTATTTTTAATCATAGTTTTATCCTCCTAAATAATCTCTTCAAAATCTTCATTTAGTGAAATCCCTATCCACTGTATTCCTTTACTTGTTCTTTTCTTATCATAGCCAGCGCAAATTAAAGCTGCTGCAAAATCTCTGTTATTTCTGATGTACTCACCGTTTAAATTAGCCCAACCTCTATAAACCTGGTAAAGCTGATTACTCATTACTGATTCTGTGCTACCTTTGGTGCAGCGATCAGTGATGAAATGGTCAATCCAGTCATTTTCTTCTCTATAAGCATTTTTTGCATTTTCTACTACCTTGCTGTATGGAAACTTGTATCCGTTTTTTATATATAAAGAAGCACCTTCAATCATCCACTTAAGTATTGCTCCACCTGCCTTTTTTAATAGTTCATCAACATAATCTGTCTTGGGATTTTTAATCTCTGTATTAAAAGGTGCTACTAGTATACGTCTCCAAGTACCTCTATCATTTGAACCAACTTTAGGTAAATGGTTCGTATAAAGAATTGTGGAGTGACTTGGAGTAAATGAAAACGGTGCATAGTATTTTCTTTCTGCTGATATATCATCCACACTTGCTATCTGTTTAAGCATAGAAACTGATAACCTCTGTCCTTCCTCAGTTTCAGATGCAAGGATATATCGTTTACCGCAAAGTTCTGCTAAGTCAACTTTTACATTTTTAGCACGAGTGGTTAAAGACTCCGCTGGTATTTTTCCTGCATAGTCCCCAAGCACATGTGCTTCTGAGTTAAATACTGTAGACTTACCATTACCACCTGATCCATAAACAAGTAGCAAGGCTTCCTCATAAACCCTTCCAATAAGGGTGCTACCTGCATGATATTTTAGGAATGTTTGAAATTCTTTATCTCCACCCGTTACCTCATCCAGTGTCTCAATCCATAAGTGCATATTCTCATGTGCAGGGGACATATATGTCATTTTTGTGCAAAATGCATCTGGACTGTGTTCTTTTATTTTCCCAGTTTTTAAATCAACTATGCCATCTGGAGTATTCAAAATAAAAGGATCACTATCAAGCTTTTCATTTGGTATTTCCAGCATTGATTTTCCTAGTTTAAGTATTCCAGACACTTTCCCATGATCATTCATTTTCTTTGCAAAGGTAAGATACTGCTTTGCCCTATTTGCTTCAGACTTTGCTTTTGCAATCGCATCTTTAGCTCCCTCTATTTCTGCTTGCATAAGCCTTTTATAACTTTCCCGAAACTCGTAAGTAGCATTCTTTAGCACCTTTTTAGCTGTTTCCATATATAAGTGCATTACCTTTAGTTCAGATACTTCCCACATTTTTTCATTCCAATAAAGCCATCCTGCTGATACGGTATAGACAGCATAATTCTTATTATGTTTTGAAAAGATCTCCGCCATTGCTATATCCGTTAGTTCCTGTGGCTTATACTCTTCATAACTTCTGCCATACTCTTCTGGGGGTATATAGCCTTCTTGGCTAGATACTTTCTCCCCAAACTTTTTAGCACTATTCCAAATAGTAGATAGTTCATTATCTGGTAGCGGTGGATTGCATTTTTCAGCTTCTTTTATAAATTTTTGATAAGATTCATCTGTTGCCCCAAATCTTTTTATTAGCTTGCCAGCAATACGGCTCATGGTATTATTTCTACTACCACTTTCTATTGTCTTATCATCTAATTTTGCAAATGCATCTTCTTGCAGAAAGTCAATAATCGAAAGATTTCCCTCATAAAGCTCTACCTCCGGATTTTGTGTTCCATAAAGGAACCTTGCAGCATCTAAAGCATTATCATCAAAGTATAGAAACTTAGTTTGAATTTTTACCTTGTAATCAGCATACTCATCAGCATCTTTTATTTCCTCAATAGGAAAATACACATGAAATCGTGGCCTTGCTGATTTAGAACCTTTATCTTTCATGTGATTCCTACTGTAGGATGCATAAAAGCATACATCAGGAAAGGCCATTGCAACATCAAAAGGTGTAACCCAATCATCTGGATCATCAGAGTGGTCATTATCACAATCCATCGGTATACAGTCTGACTTTATGAAGTTATCTTTACTTCTGTAACTACCCTTAAAACTTCCGCAAACATGGTCAAAAGAGATAGCCTTTATAAAGCTATCCCTGTCAGAAACTGTGGTTTTGTTTGGATAAATACAGTTACTACTATCTCCTGAGCAGTTTGCTGTACATAATAGGAACTTATACATCTGCCTTCACCTCACCAGTAAAATATCTGATCGTCTGCCTTCTTCTTTTTGCAATTTCAAGTTCTCTCATCATTCCATCTGTTAGACTTTCTCCAAAGACCCAGACCTCCTGGCATTTTCCAAGAAAAACTATGTCCATAAAAAGTGCGTCTTCTCTCTGCTTTTTATTTTCATCATCCATAAATGGAAATAGAAAATGTGGTGTAAGTGGAATAGCATTATTTTCATAAGCATATTTGGCATATCCTACTGCAGACTTTATATTTTTTTCTTTATCGCCACTAAATGGAGCACAGATATATACCAGTGGTCTAAAGGCTTTATTCTTTTCTGTTTGTACTCTTGCATTAGATTTCCCCATTACATTCCTCCTGTTCAATCAGTGGATACACTCCGTTTTGTTTCATAATTTCATAGATAAAAAGTCTCCCTTTCTGTGTCCAGTATGTATGAACCCTTGAGTGATACTCTCCATCATTTCCCAGATAGTTATGTGTTTTGGTACTGGTATATCCCTTATCTGCATACCTTGTGTTGATACCAAGTACACTATGTAAATCACGTCCGTTTACAGTAGGGTGCTCACTGTCATAGTTGATTTTTATTAATTCGTTCATAAGCGAATCCTCCTTAAAAAAATAAAAAAATAGACAGAAGGAAAATATCCTTCTGTCTATAAGCGAAGATCCGTATCAATTCGAACCCCTTTTAGTTAATCTTTTTTATAAAATTCGCATTCGTAGCCATCTGCTCTTAAAAGTAAGCCCTTAGCCCAATGTGGCGTTCTTCCCATGATTTCACAGATAGACTTAATAGTTACATCCTTATCTGCCTCGATAATAACTTCATCATGAACATGAGCTACTATTTTATAACGGCTCAAGTTTTTCATTGCGTAAACCAAAATATCCCTTGAAACACCTTGAATTATATTTTCTACAAACTTAGGCCCATAGCTTTCAAGTCTCTCCCATTTTTTAGTGCTTCCTACTCCTTCATAACTCACAGACTCTCCTCCGAACATATTCTCACAGATTCTCGGCTTAATATATGCAAGTTTTCTTCCTGACGGAAGCGTAATAAAAAGAAATCCACTTTTATAGCTAAATTTAATACCTCTAGTTTCTGTAGTAATTCTTTCCTTGACACAGTTTTTTACTGCTCTATCAACGTCCCACCAAAGGCTAGTAATCATCGGATTTGATTTTCTCCATGCATCTACAAGAGGCTTTAGTTCCCCTTCTAAAAGTCCCATCTCAAGAGCTCCCATAGCTTTTAATGCACCAACTGATCCGCCATATCCAAGTGCTAGTTCTGCTATTTTCCCTTTTTGTCTTAAGTTTCCGTTTATCCCATGCTTTTCTACTGGAACTTTAAACATTTGACTCGCAGATGAGCAGTAGATATCTTTTCCATCTTCAAATACTTTTATTCTCCATTTTTCATCCGCAAGATAGGCAAGTACTCGTGCTTCAATTGCTGAAAAGTCTGCTACTATGAATTTATGATTCTCTTTTGGTACAAAAGCTGTTCTTATAAGTTGTGAAAGAGTATCTGTAATATCTTCATAAAGCATTTCAAGAGCTTTGACATTTCCCTGTTTTACAAGAGCTCTCGCTTCTTTTAAATCAGGCAGATGGTTTTGTGGCAGATTTTGAAGCTGGACAAGCCTTCCTGCAAATCTTCCTGTACGATTTGCTCCATAAAAACGAAACATTCCTCTTTCTCTGTTATCTTTACAGGCAGCATTTTTCATAGCTGTATACTTTTTGACTGATGATTTAGAGAGCTTTTGTCTAAAAAGTAAAACCTCTCGTATATTCTCTGGTGCTGTCTTTATTTCATTTGCAACATCCTTTTTCCCAAGTGATTTTATTTCAAGTCCATTTTTTGATAGCCAATCTTTCATTTGAAGCACAGAGTTTGGATTTTCAAGACCTGTAATATCAGATAATGTTTTCATAAGACTTTCTTTTACATCAGTATCAAGTTTTATAGCTGATTCAACTAAGGTAGGATCAATAGCAATACCCCTATCGTTAATCTCTTGGTCTAAGAAAAACTCCTCCCAAATATCGTCAGCAACTGGAAACTTTAATAGTTTCTTTTGAATTCCCATTTCAACTTCAACATCTCGCCTATTATATTCCTTAAACTTATCCCATTTTTCCTTATCATGAAAATATAGATTTCGCGTTCTTCCACCATTTGATTTTGTTGGACTACAGGGTTTGCAAAAATAGTTTATTAGATTTTTTCCTTCGCTTAATTTTTTCTTATCAAGGCCAAGAACAGCGCCTACTCCTTCAAGAGATAAAGGAAGTCCAAGTGTTGCAGACCAGATCATAGTACACTTCCAAGAAACGGGATTTAAATACTCTCCTATAGGTAAACCTAGAAATGTTGATATACACACTCTTTCAAAATTTGCATTAAATGCCCATTTTGTTACATTCTCATCTGTAAGTGCATCTACGATTACTTTAGGAATTTTCTCACCTTTTGCTAAATCCACAACCTGTACTTCTCCACCATCTACACTGTAAGCAAATAGAAGGATTTCAAAGTCATCAGCTTCAGCATACTTATATACACCTGCTTTTCGTAAATCCACGCTACTATATGATTCAATATCTATTGAGATATTGTCCATAAAATTACCTCCAAAAATATAGGTGGCAGATTAGTGCCACCCTTTTTATTATGCTTTTATCTTCTTAATTATATCTAGATACAAATTTACAAGAGTCTTTACCACGAAATCTAAAAGCCAAGTCCCTATAAAGATAGCTACAAACCAATCAATTAGATTCATTCTTATTCTCCTTCATTTTTTTCTTCTTTTCTTTTCGCTTCTCTATCTTCATTTCAATATCAAGCCAAAATAAACCTAATAGCATACCTACTGATAACCCAAAACCTATTGATAGCATTAAACTTTGCATCTTAGTCATATACTGCCTCCTATGCTAGAAAATCATCATCTTCAAGGCTTGTAAAATCATCAGCAGCGTTTGTCCTTGCACCAAGCATCTCTCCATCTCTAATTTTTTGGATATTACCAAGACCACAGGCAATTCCCTTATTTCCATTAGAGTTAAAAGCATAGAAATTGATAGACACTCTTGCATAACATCCTGAATACACTTCGCTTCTATCAAGGATAGGTTTTACTGCTTTATCTACAATTTGAGGCGGCGTAACACTATTAGCATTGATGAAATAATGCCCTTTATAAGCCTCATCATCTCGCTCGGTATCCCCGTCTCTAAGTGGAAGTTTAATTGACGTTTTATTTGGTTTCTTACCGCCAAATTTACCAATGCCTTCTTCTATTGCAGCATCTATTGCTTTTTCTATTTGATCTAGCGTATCTTTATCATCTTTTGGAATTAATATGGACACGCTATATCTTTCAGGTCCACCGTTAATTGATTTAGGCTCCCAGCCGTTAAAATATGATAGTCTTGTGTTTTTACCTGTAATTACTTTTGTTCTATTAATTGTCATTTTCTTTTCCTTCCTTAATTTCATTAAATTCGTTTTTAGCATCTTCTAACTTAATTGCCGGTCTTTTATCATCTATAGGTACAAGGACTGGCTTACCTTTTGGCTTAATAATTAAATCTCCTAATAGCTCTTCAAATTTTTTCTTTCCCATCAATTTCTGCATTTCCGTTAAAGTGATTAAGCTAGTTTTAAAGATATCTATATAGCCATTTTCTTTTGCTTTTTCTATAACAGCATCTTCATCCTTATATTTCCTAATCGATCTACCCTCAACTACCTTAAATCCTGACCACTTTTTACCATGATTTACTGACATATCAAGAGCATAACTTTGTATGTCAGATGCCCATCTAGTTAAATCTGGTATAAGCTTTAGAATTTCTTCTATTTCAGAATCACTTAGGAGTGGTGGCACTTTAAATTCTTCTTTTGCAAGTTTGAGTTTTTCTTCAGCTCTTGCTCTGCACCTTACTGCTGCCCTACAGAATCTGCACCAGCTACCACAGCAATATTCACCCTCGCCCTTTAAAGCTAGCGCTGCTTTAGGCTTTAATATATTTTCAGCCCAATCCTTTAGTTCTGCTGTTGTAGTTTTCCAAGTTGAAACATTATCTCTTCTTGGCTGAAAAACACTCATGCTCACATCAGTAATGCCATAAAGAGCTTCATAGGTTTCAAGTGCTCCAAGTGCATAGCATTTCATCTGAGGATTGTCATAGGCATCAACTAATACTCCCTGCCCATACTTGAAATCAATAATATGTAGTTCATTATCTGAAATTATTAAACAGTCTGCCGTTCCAAATCCTCCTTTCACATATTTAGAGAAGTCTACCTTCTCCTCTATGAGAATAAGAGGATCCTTGCAACGCTGTTTTGCTATTTCAATTTTTTCACTTACAAAATCTACATAAGAATCAGTGCATTCCTGCATTTCATCACTATCATAATCAGATACAGGTCTTTTGCTTCTAAGTTTTAATAATTTACGTAGTTTATGTTCACAAAATGCGTGTGCTGCTGTTCCTTCTTCTGCTGCCTCAGATGTACTGTTTTCAAATTCCTGTTCAAGCATTACACTAGGGGTGCAGTTTAACCATCTGTGTGAACTTGATGGGGATAAAACAGCATGTACTTTACTCAACTTTTATCTCCTTTGCATCATCTAATAGTCTCTGATAGTTTTCAGGATCTACATCTGATAGTTTAGTCCCACCATACTTTTCAATGAGGGTTTTAACTTCAGCCGTAAGACCATGCTGACTTATTTTAGCAAGCACAGCTCTCACTTCTTCTAGCGATATGTCTTTTTCATTAGGTTTAACCTCTTTGACATTTTCTGCTGTAGATAAAGCCTCTATTGAGTCTGCGAGTTTTCTCATTTGCTTTGCTACATCAAGCATCAAGTTTCTGTCCATCTTTTTCACCTTCCTTTCTAACTTCTCTAATCTCGACAGTTTGAACAGAATCACCTTTTGATAAAACAAGTACGTTTGCTTTAGGACCAAATAGGAAGTCTAATAGTTTTCTTCTAATGGAGAAACTCCTAGTCCGAACAACTGGCTCTGCTAAACCATCTGGTTTTGAAACTTTGATACATAGTTTATGTTTCATTTTGCCTCCTTTCTGAGGCTCTTTATCGCCTCCTGTTTATATGCAAAAAAAGAAGGGGTTTCGAACCCCCTCGTAGTTAAATCTTTTTCTCAAGATTCTTAAATATCTTAGAGAGCCTATTTCTAATCGCTGCTTCACTTACTCCCTCTTCATTAGCAATTGCAGTATTAGTCATATTAAGATAAAACTTTTTAAACACTGTTTCCTTCTGCTTTTCTGTGAGTGTATTAAGAGCAGCTTTAAGATTACTAATCTTAATTTTCATTTCTTCTTCATCTATTGCCTCCATCATTTTCTCAAGTGGATCTGCAGAAAAGTCTGCTAGATATGAATTCCTGCTTTCAAGGCTTGTCCCTTCATCATCTGAATAACTTTCAAAACGGACTGGTGCATGATAGTTTTCTCTTCTACTTGCATCAACTTCCTCGTCATCCCATTTATGGAGTAGCATAATCATTTCTTCTGTTACTCCGTCTTCTCCTGGATTTAATGTAAATTTCTTTCCATCTGCTGTGAAGTAAATATATTCAGTTCTATTCTCTTCTGCAGTTTTAAATTTTCTTAACATAAAATTCCTCCTATGATCTACATGAAGGAATTTCATGAATTCAGCTAAAATAAGGCAAACTAAAGTAACCACAAGCTAGTATGAAGAATTCCTTCATTTCTACTTGCAGCCGCCTTATTCGGTAAGACCGCTGACATTATTTAATTTTTCTATATAGACTCCGAATCAATCCTTAGCTAAGGGATATATCTATATAGAGTTTTGAGGGGAATCCCTCTTTTAACAAAGCAAATTATCTTTTTCACATATCTTCGCTTTGACCAAAGATATTACTGCATGATATAATTTATTTAATAAATGCAGTTTTTCTTTGATATCCATATTTTATAAAATCACATAGTTTAAACTGGTTCTTATTTAGTTCAGACAAGTTCAAAGAAGTTCATAAAAGGAGGTGGGTTATAACAGATGGAATTTAAGACTTTTTATTCAATGCTTTTTAATAGAATCAGCGATACATTAACATCCGGAGAATTTGTTCGTGACTTAATTGCAATGATCACAACTGTTCCTGAACAAGAATGGGGATTAAAAAAAGACCCTTCAAATAGGGTCAGCATAAAAACATATGAAAATTTTGCTAAAAGAAATATTAATAAAACCACGTGCAAAGCCATTGTATATAGACTTTCTCCTGAAAATTTTATAGAAAGCATAAACACAAGACCAAAAGCCGCATTAGAATTATTAGCTAAAGACCTCCTACCCTATGAACCTACGGCAAATTCTGAAAATGTTGCTAAACTCCTTTCAGAAATTTTTATTGATATTATTAGAACAACTGCAGGTCTTGCCTCTGTAGATAAACTTGAAGAACAGAAGCAATTACAAAGTTCATCAGATCTAAAATCAAAGTACGGCAAGCATCTGTTAAAAGAATCTGACAATCATTGTGCTATGCCAGGCTGTGGCAAATTGCTGTATGTGTCTAATGGGATAAATCTGTCTGATGTATATGAAGTGGCTCGTATTGATAAAAACAAAAATTCATCTGTCGACAATTTAATCGCCCTATGCCCTCAATGTTTTGCCACTTATCAGCTAGACAACTCTTCAAAAACTACAACTAATTTGAAGGCAACAAAAAAATCCTTATCTGTTCATATGGAAAGTATGATTGAGCTTAGCACACTAGAATTAGAAAAAGGACTAACAAATGTGATTACAAACATACGTAAATTAAAACAGCAAGACCTTTTTGACTTATCAATGGATCCCAAAGAAATAAAAGAAAAGATAGATCCAAATAAGAATTTCGCACTATATAACCAAGTTTATATGACTGTAATGACCTATTTTGTAAAAATAAAGGAAATTATGGAAAGTCTAGATAAACGTAAAATTATAGACTATGAAGAATTACAGCACCAAATGAAATCTGCTTATAAAAAGTTGAAAAATGGAAAAAAGACCGATTCCGAAATATTTTATAGTCTATCAGAAAAACTACATAAAGTTACACTTCAGGATATGCTTTATTGTCAAGCTATCGTGTGTTACTTTATACAAAGTTGTGAGGTGTTTGATGCAGTTACCAAATAAATTATATTCATATCAAAAAAGCACCCTAGCTATGATGCCTAGAGTACTTAAAGAAATAGATAGCGGAACAACTAATATTTTAGATATTTTTCATAAAATAAATCGGGAACTTGATGATCCTTCAGATTTTCTATCTGTTATGGATTGTCTCTATGCCCTTAATGCAATTGAAATGTCAGAAGAAGGCGAGGTGAAAAAATGCTTGTAGAAATATACTCCCCCGTTTTTAAAGAAAAAGGGAAAATACGATCACCAATAGAATTTAAAAATGGTCTTAATGTAATTTTAGGAACACAGACAGCATCAAATTCGATAGGTAAATCTTCTTCTCTCCTCGCTATAGATTTTGTTTTTGGTGGTGATACTTACCTAAATAGTGATGGGGTTAGAAACATCGGAAACCACACAATTTATTCGTGCTTCAAATTTGATAAAAAATATTACTACGGAAGAAGTACTGAAAATCCAGACACTATAATAATTTGTAATTCCGATTACTCTGAAACAGACAAAACAATTTCAAAGAAAGATTTTCTTAATTTTCTTATGGAAAATTATATTACAAATAAAACAGACCTTACATTTAGGCAATTGGTAAGTACTTACTTTAGAATTCATGGAAAATCCAATCGTGAGTAAAACTATCCACTACAATGTTATAGAAATCAGAGTACAAAGGAATCCATTAAAATACTAATGAACCTTCTTGATTACTATAAAGATATAGAACCCTTCCATGTAAGATATGATTTAGAGTCAGACAGATTAAAAACATTTAAAAATGCTAGAAAATATAGCTTCATTTCCAATCTAGTAGGTGGTAAAAAACAGTACGAAGAAAATATAAATAAGATTGCTGATCTCAAAGCAGAATTGGAATCACTAACAGATACAACCAGTGATGTCATCACCAAGGAAGAAATTGAAAAGTCAAAATATTGTGAGTTACTAAAAGACAACAAACTTTACCTTGAAACTCAACTTGAAAGATTTCAAAGAAGATCAAAACTCCTTAGCATAAGTATGGAGTATGGCTTAATGCCTACAGAGGCAGATTTACAAGCATTATCTGAATTTTTTCCTAATGTAGAGATTAAGAAAATTTATGAGGTGGAAGACTATCACAAAAAACTCTCCTCAATTCTTAGCGTTGAATTTGAAAAAGAAAAAGAGCAAGTTGATGGCACTATAAAAGAGTTGAAAAATGATATTGAAAGTATAACTTCTGAACTTTCAAAGCATAAGGTAAAAAACAGTTTTTCTAAAGAATTTTTAGATAAGCATTCTGATTTACAAAGACAAATCGCTACACTTGAAGAACAGAATAAAGCCTTTGTTGAAGAAAAGGAAATCAAAGATTCTAAGAATGATGCTAAAGACAGATTAGAGAAAAATATTGAAAGCATTCTTGCTGAAATATCATTTAATTTAAACCATAAAATGCACGAGTTTAACAATTCTTTATATAATGAAAAGAGAAATTCACCGAAAATAACACTGAAAAATTATAACAGTTATGAATTTTTCACACCTAAAGATACAGGAACTGGTACAAATTTTAAAGGCATGATCCTTTTGGATTTAGCAATTCTATATCTATCATCACTACCTGCCATAGCTCATGATTCTTTGCTATTTAAGAATATAGATGATGAAGGAATTGATGGCATAATGCAGCTGTATACAAATACTAATAAACTAAACAAACAAGTTTTTATTGCATTTGATAAACAAAATTCCTACAGTGTAGAAACTTACGATATTCTTCAGAGTAATAAGGTTCTTCAGCTTTATGAAAACGGAGGTGAACTTTATGGTAAATCATGGAACAGAGAGGTCAACGATGAAACTAAGCTATAACAAACTATGGAAATTACTGATTGATAAAGGTTGGACCAAATCTAAACTTCGTGAAGAATCTAAAATAAGCTCTTCTTCTATGGCAAAACTAACGAACGGTGGCAATGTTACAACTCAAGTTTTGCTTAAAATATGTGGAGTTTTAGATTGTGATATTTCAGATATTATGGAAATTGTAAAGGAGACGAAATAAATATGGCATCATATACAATCGAAAACAAAAATTGGACGGAAAATGATTTGAGAATTTATTACAATGAAGCAAAAGATAAACTCAATTTAGATTCATGGGATGATTTAGATATTATCTTTAATACAGCTTTAAAAAGCCCAGGTCTATTTCCTGGTATACATGGAGTGAATACTGTTCAGGGATATATAGAACGTTGGGTTAAGTCATATCATGATGCTACACTAAACCTACCAAGTCAAAGAATAGCAACTCCTAAAACGGCATGCACTGATCCAGCTATTAGGATAATCGTGCAAAATGTTCAAGGTCTAGACGATGATTCTGCTAAAAAAGGGGAATTGACACATAACCTCTTTATGAATGCTGAAAATATACAGGGCAATTTACTTGAGGAATATATTTCTAATAATATTAGAAAATATGGTTTTCTGTGGTGTAAAGGGAACATTCTTCGTGCAATAGATTTCTGCTCTACAAATGGTATGGTCTTATTGCAAATAAAAAATAAATCTAATACAGAAAATAGCTCTAGCAGTAACATCCGTTCCGGAACCACAATAAAAAAATGGTACAGACTTGGTACAAAAACTTTAAATAAAGAAAAAGTTCCAAATTATAAATGGGATGATTTGAATGATTTAGTTAATCAATTTAAAACGGACGGATTTAATTTAGAACCATGCAATCTATCAGAAATATCTTATATAAAATTTATAACAGATGTTTCTGATAAAAATAAAAATTTGATTACAGACAGATAATATTAAAAGGACTAGGCTTATACGTTACCTAGTCCTTTTAGTATTAATCTATATCTCCAAATAATGTACACTGAATATTTTCGTTTTGTAGATAAAATTTATTTATCTTATTATTCATATCTTCTCTCCATGTAATATCATTTGTTTTTTTATATCTAGAATATTTAAAGTTTTTTAGTGTTTCAATTTTTTCTTTCTTCATATCAGCTATAATAGCCTTTCCGATTGCCTCACCTAATTTTATTGGAACTGCATTTCCTATTTGTTTATATTGCTCTAAAATTGGGCCACAGATTTCCCAATCTTCAGGGAATTCTTGTATACAAGCATACTCTTCTACACTAAGCGGTCTATCTTCAATTGGATGGCATAAGTCAGTTGCTGGCATGGTAGGGTTTGTCACAAGAGTTGGCGAAGGCTTAGTCATGCTCAACCTTCTATAAAAGCCTGTCTTGCCCCCTCCCATATTTAGTTTGTTTCCCATGGCTTCTTCTTTATATTTATCTGGCAAGTCCTTCCAATACTGACCATCTGTTAACATTCTATAAAACTTAAGTCTCTTTTCAGGAAATTGTATGCTATGATGTTTTTGAATGTTTCTCTCTTGAAACGCTTCGCCAAGAGTTTTCCATTTCGGCAAACCATATTCAGGATTCTCTGAATTGGTAGGAGTAAGGTATGGCATTTTTTCTCCGTCCAATTTACCTAGCATCACAACACGTTCCCTAATTTGTGGTGATCCAAAGTTTGCTGAGTTATATAGCTCAAAACTCATGTCATATCCAGCATCTTTTAGACGATCTATAATAATTAATAAAGCTCCGCCTTTTATTGGTTTATTAATATCTCCATATGGATATGGTGCAGATAGTAGGCCTCTAACATTTTCAATTACTACATATTTAGGTTTTATCTGTTCTATAACTTCAATATATCTTAGGAACACATTTCCCCTGTCATCATCCAAAGCACGTCTAGCTCCTGCAGTGCTGAAAGCCTGACATGGTGGCCCACCAAAAATTACATCTACCTGTCTTTCTTGTGGAATTTTTGCATACTTCAAAATATCCTCAGATGAATATTGATTAATATCCCCTATAAGAGCTATATTGGGGTTATTTTTTTTAATTGTCATCCTGCAATATTTATTAACTTCACAAGCCAATAATGCATCAATCCCTGCATTACGCATTCCAATATCCAACCCCATTGCACCTGAGAAAAAACTCAATGCGACAATTTCTGGGAGATCATCATTCATTCTTGGCATGTCATCTGGTTCTATATAGAAGTTCGTTTTCTCAATAAAATCATTTATATCGGTTTCTTGTATTACCCATTGATTTCCAATGCGTTCTGCAGTTAACTTTTGTTCTTTAATTAGCTTCCTTATATATTGAGGAGTTACCTTTAATTTCTCTGCCACTTCATTTGCTGTAAGGAAATCTTTCAATTCGTTCATGGATTCACCTCATTTCTTTTGCGAAACTTTTTATAGACCCATTATACTATTGAATGGCCTTTTTTTCAACATTAATCCATTACTTTAATAGTATATTTTTTAAGTCCAAATTTTATTTGATGTATCTAATAAGTTTATTCCTGAAATATAACATTGATTATCTTATTACATAAAAGCCGAAAATATTTGCTTACAAATATTCATGCATTTTGTGTGTAAAATAAGATTAAAACTTATGAGAAATATTATATAGTTTAATCTCATTTTTAATACACTATCGTTAAATTATGCACCCTACTCAGTTATTTTCATTATTGTAATTGTATATAACTTATTTTGACTAATATTATTTGCTGTACCTACGCTTCTGAAATGTTACAATTCCCTTTTAATAGCAATGATTCATAAATGCGCCCTATAATATCATTGTATCAATTTGACAGTTGAGGGGTTACTGCCTGCTATGAATAAAAAATCTGCAGGGAAGGTTACAGTAACACCATTTCTTATAATATTAACTTTTTTCTCTTCAAGTGGAACGCGCAAGGCTTCAATCGCATCCCTCTTAAGTTCCGCGAGCTCATCTATGAATAAAACGCCCTTATTCGCCAGTGATACTTCACCTGGCTTTGGATAACTACCTCCACCTATAAGGCCTGCCCTTGATATTGAATAATGAGGATTTCTAAATGGCCTTTTGGCTATATAAGGCTCGCTTTCACTGAGTTTCCCCAGAATTGAATAAATATTCGTAGATTCAATAATGTCTTGATATTCCATGGGAGGCAAGATTGATGTTATGCGTTTTGATAACATTGTTTTACCTGAAGACGGGCTTCCAACCATTAAAAGCCCATGTGATCCAGCTGCAGCTATACTGATAGCTCTCTTTGCAGCTTCTTGCCCCCTAACCTGATCATAATCAAGTTCAAAATCAATTTTCCTGTCAAAGTTATATTCATTTTTTATTGGTTCAATCTTCTTCTTTTGTTCAAGATGCTTGACTATTTCACCTAGATCCTTGGCTGCAAAAACCTGAATTCCCTTGACAAGTGAAGCTTCCATTCTATTGCCCCAGGGAACAAAAACTTTTTTAACACCTTCCTCATAAAGACACATCACCATAGGTAGCACACCAGTTACAGGCTTAATTTCACCGCTCAAAGAAAGCTCACCTATGAAGGCATACTCATCAATCAGATTCTGATATCCGCTTATTTGCCTACTTGAGCGCAAAAGAGAAATCGCCAATGGCAAATCAAAATGCGTACCATTTTTCCTAATATCAGCAGGAGAAAGATTCATGGTAATTCTTCTGTTAGGATATCTAAAACCTGAGTTAATTATCGCTCCTCTAACTCTTTCTTTAGCCTCTTTAACAGTTGCATCCACTAGGCCAACAATGGTAAAAGAAGGTATACCATTTGAAATAACAATCTCAACTTCTACACAATTCCCCTTTATGCCAATTATGGTTGCTGTCTTTATTTTGTTAATCATCTCATTTCTCATCCTCTGTTCATAAGCATTTCATTTATTCACAATCTATGCATTTAATATAAATTTATATGCGATTTAACTTACATATTGTCTATAAGTAATTCGTCATATGGTTAATTAGAATCTCAAAAATTTCAATCTCATATTCTTCTGATTCTAAGCCTCTCTCTTTTA
>ERZ1673752.2217-NODE-2217-length-22670-cov-32.710060_pt1 | contig 22670 bp, 16 predicted proteins | sample MGYA00580195_ERZ1673752 | MGnify/ENA primary metagenome ERZ1673752 (study PRJEB41218, sample SAMN15661744) | gut metagenome | host: Homo sapiens | place: Canada: London | collected 2015-08-20/2019-03-30 | study: EMG produced TPA metagenomics assembly of...
CTAAACACAACTAAATGGAAATTTCTCTATAAATGAAGGTTTTGCAGAGGTCTCGCCATGTCAATTGCTACAACCGCCCACTGGGCAGGCCTCCCAAGGAAGAGAACGACACGCACGCAGAGGACAAGAAGAGAGCCATCGGCGAGCGAAATGAGATGGAAGGCACATTTGGAACAACCAAGAGAGTTTACCGAGCCAACGACATCCGAGCGAAACTTGACCAAACGGCTGACACTTGGATAGGAGCTTGCTTCTTCGCTAAGAACATCATGAAGTTCCTAAGGGGACTTCTTTGTCTCATTTTCGAAAAATCGGGCTTGAAGACCTTCCAAAAGAGAATTATGAGCATTTTTGACAGCATGGAGGCTGTATTAACCACACCACAAGGCTGTGTGAAAGAAATAAATTAGCAGACCCTACTTAACTTCCTCAAAATTATTATATGTTGAATATCAGTAACTTACATTTACATGATACAAATAAGTTTCCTCAATTTGAGTACTATTGATTAGAAACAATCTTGGATGTTATCTCCTTGTAATATTTATCTAATTCTTTAATCCCTGTAAGATATTCGTTGTTGACTTTTTCTAAAGCAGCCTTGTTTACTTCATATTGTTGTGGAAATTTACGAAAATCAGATGCCATTCTTTTTAATCCTTCTATGCAACAAAATGCAGGAGTATTTTTACCTTTAATACCCATTGACGGAACTGAGGGTGGAAACATTTGCTCCTCAACTTTTCGCCCAAAAAGTTGTTCTATAACTTCATTTGTCAATTGGATAAAGTAAGGAATACGGATAATTTGATATTCTAAAGTTTCATATTCCATTTGATTCTCAATGTCTCTAATGATATCCTCTGGTTTTTGATAATGCAGGACACCATCAAATTCTATGATCAAATGCAATTTCTCACATCTGTAGTCAGGCCGTTTTGAGCATCCGTTACCAACTTGTTTATTATGTACCCATTCAGAACTATCAATTTCTGGATAAATCACTTGAAGATACTTTTCCAGTCCTGTACGACATAAGCCTGTATCTTTATCCAATCCTGATTCCTCGGCTTTTCTTTGAGTTTCTCGTAGAAACCCCCATTTACTTTTTTGTTCCATTTTCATATTATTAAAATTTTACGCATACTGACTATTAATGATTCAGTATCATTGGATATTCGTCAGTTCTCTGTATGTAATTGAGGTAAGAATATTTTGACAAATGGGTCTTGTATCCAATATTCAATTATTTCTCCCTCGTAACCTTGTTCTTGAAGATAAAGAGCAATGTTATTTAAGTCTTCAAAACTTAAGTCTGGCCGAAATTCATCCATTTCCTGCCAATGTTCTTTATATACTGTTAAAAGAATATTTAGTTTGGGGGTAATTTTCATTTCTATCAATTCTGTTTTATTCAGATCTATAATCCATGCAATTACAGAAAGAGTCTTAGCCATGGCTTTTTTCTCTCCCATGATAGCTCTATCTACGATAAAATTGATCTCATTATGATAAGGAGCTAAGCCTGATGCACGAATACCTTGAACTATATTATCAATACCATAAGAAACATCTGCAGACTGCTCTGATAGCATCGCTTCAATAAAAGAGTTATACGAAACTCTACTCTCCAATAGTTTCTCTACTTGTTTTCTTACCGAACTCAGCATTTCAGACCTTTCTATCTCCAAGGAGTCTATAAATTGTAACACATCAGATAAATAGGATATTTGAATATTCCTCATAAATGAGTCTTGATGAAGCCTTTCAGCATAAGTCTCATATTTATTGATGTTCTCTTTGAGATTATCAGCGATAATTTCAAATTCAGGGTCACTCCATTTGATTATTTTATTAAATGCTTGTAAACGTATATAGTTAGGAGTTGACCAACCTTTGCCATCTTCTAAAACGCCACAATGCCATATATTCTTCTCGAGTAACTTCTGTTTAGCCTTACAAGTAATTTCCTCATCATCTTTTGCTAAAATACATATATAGAACAAGGAAGATATTTCTGAAGGAATTTCATCAAGCCCTGCCATTTTTAACTTGTTAATAAATGCTTTCAATAGAGTTTTAGAAAGACAGTTATTTTTATTGAAGAAATGTATAATTTCAGTGATATCAACTTGGGGATATTCATTAATTAACTCTTCAAGTAATGTCATTGTGTCATTATCAACCTCTTGATTTAAGTAATTTAGGTGGATGTTATTGCGGATAAATCCATCCACAACAATGGGGTTATTTCGAAAATTACGCAAAAGGTCATTTATGATGACCAAAATATTTTGCTTAATCTTTAGATTTGATAGGGCATATTCTATATTCTCAACTATTTCATCACTATTTGTAATCTGACCAAGTTGCGCTAACATTGAGTCAAAAATGTTCGTTTTAAAGGACTCGAACCAAATGGATTCATCTACACATAAGTATAAAGGACCTGTAATATTTAGTATTCCAGATAAGAACGTTTTTGGAGTACACTGATTTCCATACGCCTTTAAAGAGGATAGTAGTAAGTCTTTATTTTCTTCTAATAAATCTGGGGTAAAGGCATAATCTTGTCCAATGCGTCTTAATACATCTTTATCATGATATTGAATTGAATAAAAGAAACAAGGATATGGTAAAAACCTAAATAGATTCTTACAAACTTTATACCAATCCTTAATATTAACAAAAGATGTAATACCAAAGTTTAAGTACAGTCCTGTATCAAATATAAACTGCAAAAATCTCAGGCTTTGCTCATATAGAGTGTTATTAGAACAAAGGCTATATGAAGAACCGACCCAACCCCTCTGTTTAGGCTTATCTTCTTTACTTCTCATCTTTTCAAGGATGTAACTGATTATCTCACCTTGTCCATAAATGTTATTTTGTAAGAAATACTCCAAATTATATGGTCGAGGATACTTAAAAGAAATATAGTTGGCTAAAATGCATGCATACATTTTTTCTTGTGCATTGTCAAGACTATCAATATATGATGATAAAATACCAAACGCCTTTTCACTTCCATGAAATGCAGCTAATCGCATGGCTTTTGCTTGTAACCAATAACCTTTTGCATCCCAATCTTCTAAAAGTCGATGAGCAGTCTCAAATTCTAAATGAAATAATTTCCTTTGAATATTCTCATAAGTAAAATAATCAGACGAATTACCATGTTGTAAGAGCTCTAAACTTCCTTTAAGAGTTTCCTCTCTTTGTATCATTTCTTTCCAAAGTGGTATCGAATCTAAAATAGGCTTATCCTGCAAGAATGGGGAATAATAACGAGGTAATTGCCCTGTTTCTTTAACTGCAAGTGCAAAAAGATAAGCTTCTGGTTCTGTTAAATCTCCTTTCCTTCTAAGAGCCGTTTCTATAAAGCGTTCTTGATTATAGACAACCTGACAGAAAGGATATTTAGTCTTTGCATTTTTGATACGTTCAAAAATCTCAGATAAATCTTCTTGACGCTCGAATTTTGTATTTGCCTCATTCCATAACTTTTTATATTCGAAAGCAATAGCCTTTTCTACATTTGCTATTTCTACTTTTGTAGTCTTACTCCCTATTGAAGTCTCAGGCATATCTTCAAAAGTATTATTTCCTTTACCACCTGTTTCTTCTAAGCGGACATCTTTCGTTTTACAAAGGAATTTTAAAAAGCTCTCAAGTATTTCTTTATAGGAGCCAGGAGCAGATAATGATAATTTAGATATTTCAGATTGATCATATCCCAGTAAAGAAAGAACCTCCATAAGATTAATTTCCCGTATATAATGATTTTTATAATAGAGTTTCTTATCAGAGCTTTCTTCATTTTTAAACGTTACAAGGTAAATTTTAGGACCTTTATCTTTCCCTTTTCCAAGAATATCACTCATCCATTTAACCCACCCCATATAATTAGGGTCATTACCAGAAAAGCCCAATAGACAGAACTTCCCTTGTAGCATAGAAATTCTCATTAAATGAGAAAAAGCCTCATGCTTCTCAATATAGGTGTCATAATCTTCTTGAGCTATTATATATCTCAAGTGTTGATCACCATCAAATTCAAACCTATCATCTTCTATCCTTAATGACCCATGTATTTTTATTATACTACGTTTCTGGAAACCATTTGATAAATTCCATGATGTATTCACCATAGGAGTTTGAAATTCTGAAAAATTATCAGATGTGAATTCTAATAGATTGTCGTAATTTGTCGTGTATATATTCTTAAATTTATCACATAGTAACAATTGCTTATGTGCTGAAAAATCAGATTCTATAATATCAGTTTTCTTTTCATCCTTTATATAGAGCGATGTAGTCCCATCATTGTTCTTTTTTGCATAAGGAGTACGCTCTTCTATATAATCTTCTATAACCTCCCTATATCCTTTTTGACCTATATATTTCGAAACAATTTCTAAATACCCATACTTGTCTAAAAGATTATCAACAAACTCTTTCTTTCTCTTTTTCTTTTCATCTTCGTGATATTCTCCAACATTACAATGAAGGTAATTACCTATGTACTGATTTATTTCTAATTTGAATACATCATCTATAAGATCTTCTAATAGTGAGGTCCAGTCCAAATAAAGGGATGATACATTTTTAGAAAAACCAGCACCTATAAGAGCTGAAACCAATCCTTTTTCATAATCTTTTTTTAAAGCTTTAAGGTTTTCAATATTATTGTTTACTTCCATCGCCAAAATGCTTTCTTCCTGATAAATTTATTAATAATTTACAAGTTATATATTGTCTCATCCCCACAGATATTTCTTATCTTGAGGCGGAGAGGTTTGTCGTCGGAGGTTATTGTACCATCCCAAAAAGTTTTTGTATCAATTCCGTTCTTACGGACATAACCGAGGCGGTCAATGAGGATTTCGGAGTCGCTGCGCCAAGGAGAAGAAGGATCGGCAGAAGTACAATCAAGGCTGAGGAACTCTATCGTTTCCAGCCCTTCTTCACTCAGCGTGATGGGCTTAAACGCTTTGCCACTCTTCAGCGCTTGTTGCTGTCCTTTAATATTGTATTCCTCTATCTTCTTATTCACGCGGTCACTAAAGAAATGATTGATGCTTACTTGCCACACTTTGAAAGCCTTACCTTCCGGCTGTACTTCCTTCACCTCAAACTCGGCATCATCTTCTACAACTACATTGTCGAGCACGTTCTTCAAGTCTCTCAGCTCAACCTCTATCAACGTATCGTTCTGCTCTTTAATGAATTGCTTTATTTCCTTTATATCTGTGATGTCAATATAATATACAACTACTTTTTTAGTTCCGTCAGGCAGGTCGGGCATTGCTTCTTTCAGAATGCGATTCATCAGTGCAGTGTCTAACAAACGGGTGCTACTATCCATAAGGTTAGGAAGATAAACTGGCAGCATACCCTCTTTCGTGTCATGAATGCTTCCTTCCCAAAACTTATCGAGCGCATCTTCATTGCGAAGCCCAGGTATAAGGCTCTTTAGCTTGTCCATCGTCTGCACGGGATTACGATAGAGCGAAACACCATCTTTTATCTCCATCACTTCAAACTCTGCTCCGGCCTTACGCAGGCGGTCGCGCGTGGTCTCAATGCTGTTTATGCCAATATCGCAATGGATAAACTTACGCCCTAACTTATTGGCTACTGTAGCTGTTACACCACTACCACCAAAAAAGTCAGCCACAAGCATACCTTCATTGCTGCTCGCCTTAATGATGCGTTCTAACAGAGCTTCGGGCTTTTGAGTGGCATAACCTACCGCAAGACGTTCTTCTGCAACTGGGTTAATCATTGAAATTTCCCATACATCAGGCATTGGAACTCCTTTTGTTGGTTCCTCAGTCTGAATTGAGCGACGTACACCATCTTCTCCTATAACACTCTTCCATGATTTCCCTTGCGCACTTGATTTCTCAGACTTTGGAATATATAATTGATTATAACAATGTGTACCATCACCAGATTTCGTATACCAAAATAATGTATCATGATTTTTTGCAAAGTCTTTACCTGCAATATTCCATCTTCTGTAATACCATACTATTTCATTTTTAAACTTATCCTCTCCAAATATCTCATCCATAAGAATCTTCACATAGTGCCCTATGTGCCAATCGAGATGCACATAGATGGAGGCCGTTTCGCTCATGACGGACTTAATCGCCACGAGGTTCTCATACATCCAATTCAGATAGCGTTCCTTATCCCACACATCGCCATACATCTTTTCTTCAAAGTTGCGCAGCTCTTCGCTGTCAATCTCTGTCTCAGCTTGCTTAATAGCCTCTGCCACCTTCGGATTGCGACGAATATAAACCTTCTTGGCATAATCGGCACCACTGGCAAAAGGAGGGTCGATGTACACAAGGTCTACTTTCACTCCTTTCTCCTTAAGATAAGCGCAGGCAGCAAGACACTCGCCACGAAGCACGAGGTTATGATTAGTATTCTTGCCCACCACTTCTTGGCTTTCTACTTCATAGAGTGGCATACCACGCTGAATGCGCTCAAACACTTTACCGTTGTCACGATAGCGAAGAATGCGCTGCGTGCGTACAAAGTTATCGAGTATAGCTTGTCCTTCGAGGACATTGGGGTCGTAAGAAATATATTTTATTGCCATAATGAGTTGTTTTATTTAAAAAATTGATTGATTGCAGTAATGGTTTTCATATCTTGCTCGGCTGGTGTCATCGTGTCTTCGATATACAAGAAACTGAATCGATTGTAACCGAAACGATCGTTATTGAGTTTCACAAACTCTTCTTCCATAAACTTCCTGCGCTCAGCAAACTTGGGAGCGAAGCCCTCGCCTTTCGTCTCAATGATAAGTATTTGTTTTATTTTATCATGCCCGTCTCTACTTATCACTAAGAAGTCAGGCGTGTAATTGCCGAGCAGACTCCAGTTCTTACCAGACTTCTTATAGCAGCGTATTTTGAAATCGGTCAGGTTGTCATCGCCATTGAAATAAAACTCGAGTTGCTTATCACGTATGATAGTTTGGAGAGATTTTGAGAAATAACTTATCTCAAAACTACTGTCGAACCTGTAAGGCAGATAATGATAAGTCTTATCATTGATGTTGCTATCCGTTGGCTCGTAACTATCGGGACTATCCAATAATGCTTGTATGGTTTGCTCCTGCTTGCCTAATGTTTTAAGCGTATCAATGGTTGTTTGTATTTCTGCCTTTAGAGGCTTTATACCTTTATCTGCATCAACTATCTTTAATACCTGCTCTTGGACAGGGAAGTATTTAGAAGTATCATTCACTTCTATTGTTGATTGGAAATTCTTAATCTGAAGAAGCTCGGCAGTCTCTGGTATTACTTCTTCTTTCACCTCAACAGAACGATGAGGAGTAAAGGCCTTGCGCACATTTGCACGTACCTGTGTTTGATTGTATTCTCCTTTAAGATAATGTATACCATGACGCTCCTCCGTGATAGCTTCAAAGATTGCTTGCAGAGCTGTGATGTGCTCCCTTAACTGCGCAACAGACAACGTACCGAAACTTTCTTTGCAAACAAGATGTAGCCAACTGTTAAATGTTATTGGTTTGTCATGTTCATCATCTTGCAACTGTTCTGTAGACTTGTCTTCCACCTCTCCCTTTAAGTTCTGCCTACTGATGAGTTGGAATTCGCTGGAAGAGAGCACTTCTTCACTTTGCAGATTCTTCTTTGTGTCCAGTTCTTCTTCTAACACTAATGTCAGGTAAGACACCTTCAGTTGGAAGAAGTCAATTGGGGGCACACGCAATTTCTCCATACGAGAGAAACGCTGCAAGGTATGCAGTTTGGCATTACCACCTTTATTAAGTTCTTCAATAGAAGTGTGCTGTTGCTTGTCTAATTCTCTATTCAGCGTTTTAGCATTGTCTTCGTTGAGCCAAATCAAAGCTGTTTCCTTATTATTCTTTACAACCTGACGTAAGCAACGGCAAGAAGTCTGCAACACCATATTTTGTGGGCATGCTCCTTTTTGAGGCAAGATAACGCTGGTCAGGCTCTTGCAGTCCCAACCCTCTTTACCTATTTGCGCTAACAACACTATCTTTATCTTTGAGAGACTGGTGTCTAACGACGCAAATTCAATAGCCGCACTCTCGGGCACGGAATACTCCTTGTTCCCACCATGATATTTAAGAATTGTATCAGCAGGATTAAAACCGAACTTTCTGGTAAGTTCCGCAACGATAGGATAGATGTTCTCCTCCAGATTATCTATGCGCCCACAGTAGATTGCCTGTTTCGCACATGTGCCATTGGGATATTGCAAGTTGCCATACGTTTCAAGAAACTCTGTCACTCCTTTGCGAATAATCGTTTCATAACCACCATCTGACACTTTTATTGTTGGAGACTTCAAGAAATTACCCACGCCTTCTATCAGCGGATAATAATAAACAACATTTGAAAGATTCTTGTTCTTCAATGACAAGTCTAATCCCACCTTCACCGACTCGGCAGTGGGGAGATAAGGAGTGCCAGAGAAACCTAAAACAGAATTAAAGGTCTCTGTTTCTGTCCACTTATTGACAACCTGACGCAGCTTTATATCTCCGTCTGAAGCATGGTGCACCTCGTCAATGAAAATAGAAAGATGAGGTATCTTTCCAACAATCTCCCGAAGCTCATTGGAAATGTCAATCTCTTTCTTTTCCTTATCACTAAGAAAAGAAGGGTTTTCATTTTTGTCGTATTTATTTAAGATAACCTTTTCTGCATTGGTTACTGCCACCAGCCCACGAACATCAGATGATGTAAGATGGCTGTTTATCTTTTGCGCATTGGGATTCTTAACAAGATTGCTTTTTTGTGCAGTCTTCTGTGCATCAAGTACTTCAAAATGAATCTCATTCTTTATTTGAGATGCTGTTGGGTTTGGAAGAATCCATGTAGGGTCAAAGTCTTGTATGTTCTTTATACTGGGAATGATAGAGGATTTCAACCCCGACGGGGCCAATATCATAAAGTTGTGCGCAAAGGAGCGATTGTCCGGCTCATTTATTGAAAAATACAGGTCAAGGTAGATAAACGTAGCCATCAAATATGTTTTACCAGCTCCCATGGGCAAACTAAAAATATAGTCAGGATAGGCAACATCATAAAAAAGCTTCTTAAAGACAGCTACATAATCTATTGTATCAGGATTCTCTTCTATGTGTTTCTTTAATGCTGGTGCAAAAACATTTCCTTTCTCATCAGGCTGACAAGCATATTCATAAAGCGAAGCTGCTGCTTTATCAGTTTCCAGAATATGTCTTGCTTTAACGGTAAGACTCATATTGTCAAGATTGAGAGATAAGAAATCGCCTTCAGTGAAAAGCCTCCACAAAGGTTTGTTGCCACATTCTACCTTCAAGAACAAGTAAGTCTTTATAGCCTCAATTTGCGCATCGCGCATCATTCCTTTGGCCTCAATGTAATTTAATAAATAGGTGATAGGGCAATCTTTTCGATTGAGCCATTCATCTCTTTTCTTTTGTATGATGTTATAGAACATTATTCTAACTTTTAATCATTTTGTTCATAATAATACGAATAGTCGATACCTTTCATAAACATTTCCCGGTCATCAATCTTGGTGGTGAGGGCAGGCTGTACTAAAGCCTTGATGTGCGTACTATCAGACACGCTCTCATGCATTGCCGATAGATATTCGTTCTTATCTATCTGGCTCCAATCCACACATCGTTTGAGGGAACGCTTCAGCATGAGGTCGAGCCAAATGCGAGTGCTACGACCGTTACCTTCCATAAATGGATGCGCTACATTGCATAAATTCGGCTGCACTCGACCATTAGTGAACGAGTTCACATGGTACTCGTTTGCACGAATTTTCATTTCAACATATTTGTCCATTATCTCATCAAAGGTTGTTTCGGGCATTCGTTCTATTGTTTGCAGGGTTTCGGGGAAGTGCATACAATTAGCAAAGGTAAAACCACCTTTGGAAATATTCTTTGTACGTATCTGCCCTGCAAAATCGTAAAGGCCACCAAAGAGATAAGCGTGTATTTGTTGTAAACATTTGATTGTACCTGGGTCTACAGTCTTTAAGATACCACTTTCAAAAAGCTGATAAGCCTTTTTCTTGCTCTGTCCGTCAATAGTGTTATCACTATAGAGGAACCAGTCAAGAAAGTCATTAGCACGATTGTTGGGGTAGTTCTTTGCCAACAATACAACATCCTTACTATTAAGAACATCTGCCACACGTAACTTTCCATCAGGAGCTTCAAACTTGAAGCCGTGAGTGGCACTCACAAGTTCAATATCTTTTTGCTTCAACTTCCTTTTAAGCCATCGCCAATAGTTACCTGCTTTGGTGTAGTCAGGCTCATCATTAATGGCATGCACAATATCTGTTGCTGAAAACCACCAACAGTTTTTTTCCTCGTCCCACACCGCCCTCACTTCACGGTCGTTGAAGAAACGAATTGATTTCTTATGCTCTGCCATAATAAAGTTACTCATCTGGGGTGTTAATCAATTCCTTTGGATTGACTTGTAATATCTCTGCTATTTGGAATAGAAATACCAAACATGGCTGGCGACGATTGCAAACGCAGGAGTTCACTATCGTAAAAACACTTGCCGGGTTTCTTGGCAAGCCACGTCTGCTTGATTCCACTTCCGGTAAGTGCCTCTTTTATCCTGTTGGTTGGACTTTCCATAAATATTATATGATTATTTGCAAATATAGTAAATATTATTGTATAAAGAACAAAAAAGGAGGAGATTTTTCTCCTCCTTTAAAAGTTTTCATTGCTGTCCGGTAAAACTTTTATTGATTTAAAGGTATAGTTAGACAAAATCCGCATGGCTCATTGAGCCATGCGGATTTATCTATTTATACCTTTCGGTGGTTATCTATACTTACTTCACCTCCTCAAAAATAACCACTACTGATTATCAATGGTTTACATGAAGTTTGGTACAAATTAGGGACACCATAAGCATCCTGCATGTTATCAATCCACAACTATCGAGAAACGTCCATCCGACGCTCACTTCATTCCGTTGTTCGTTATACCTCTGTATTTTTATCTTTTCTTGGGTGCAAAGGTACACATTTTTTCTCTGATACGCTAATCATTTGGCAGAAACCTGCTGATTTCGAGTCTCGAAGTCGGCATCTTCAACCTCATTGTCTTCTTTCCTTTCCCTTCTGTCTAAATTTTGACGGAGATTCACCAAGTCTGCTTCTATGCCTTCCTTTGATACCAAGGAGTCCTTAGGTAGCACAGAGTAGTTCTTGATGATGTTCTCTTTCTTTCCACTGAACCATTCCCCGAATATTGTTTGCAGGAACGACTCGGCATCAAGATTCTCTTTCTGATTGTACCTTATTATATTTGTGACGAACTGCTTCACTTCCGCATTGCGTAGTTTCTTGTTCAACGGAATCTGCAGATCCTTGTCGGCAGACATCTGACCAGAAGAAATAAACGACTTCACAACGTCGCATAATTTTTCTACATCTTCTACAGACGAGCCTGCAATAGAGAACAAAAGTGATGTGTATTCCTCGGTAAGCTCCAGCCGCCTCTGTCTTTCTTCTGCCTGACGTTGCTTGACTTCCTTTTCAAGTCTCAGAAGGTAACTGCGTCGCTCCATCACACTTGACACATCAGCTGACAGAATATTGATTTCATTCAACCGCCTTTCATTCTCCTGCACAAGTCGTCTCTTCTCTTGTTCCACTTGTTGCGTTACAAGAGTTTGTACCACCTCTGGCAGACGCTCTTTCAGCATTGCTGTCACGGCATCTGCATTTTTCTGTGGCATATCCTTCATATTTTCGATGATTGCATCAATCTCAGGACTTTTCTCCAGTTGTGAAGCTATGTCGTTCTTCACATAAGTGTGGTTCATCACATCCAAGATATCTTCTCTTTTAGTGATTTCTATCTTATAAAAGGAAGAGAATATGATGACCAAAGCCTTATAAATGGCAAACAAAAAAGCGGCAAGGCACATATAAGGAATGTAATCCTGCCATTCTATGTGCATGTTAGCACTTGTCCCAAGAATAATCAATACTATTACTGCAACGATTGCCACTGCAGCAATTGCATAGACCACCTTCTCTATTATCTTAAAAAACTTTTTTCATTGCTTTCTACAAGGAACTATAAATCCAAACTATCTTCTTTGAGCAAGAAATCGAAAAGACCAATGGTTAGTATTCCTTCCTCATTGCGACGTGGCATGATGTGGTCTTTCACAACGATAACTTTCTTGAAAGAGTCGTTGATGTTCACAAGTGAGCGAGATTCCTGTATCTCTTTCTCTCTGTCTGGAATGGATAGAGCCGACTGCACATAATACTTCCTACTTCCCAGATTGGCAATGAAATCAACCTCCAATTGCGTTCGAGTCCATTTGCCTTCTTTGTCTTTCTTTTTTATCTCTACCATGCCGACATCTACGTTGTAGCCACGAGCAACAAGCTCATTGTAGATGATGTTTTCCATGATATGCGTTTCTTCTATTTGTCGCATATCAAGTATGGCATTTCTTAAACCAATGTCAGAGAAATAGTATTTCGCAAGCGTGTTAATATACTTCTTTTCCTTAATGTCATAGCGGATAGCCTTTTTAATGAGGAACGAGTCTGATAGATAGTCCAAATAGTTGGAAATGGTTTGGTTATGTATCGTTACGTTCTTTACACTCTTGAAGGTGTTCGATAACTTGGTTGGATTGCATGAACATCCAATTGACGAAGCCATAATCAGCACCAATTCACGCATCTCGTTCTCATTCTTTACATTGTTTCGTTCGATGATATCTGCCAAATAAACTGTTTCAAACAATTCCTTCAAATACTTTACCTTCTTCTGCTCTGTGTCAAAAGATAGAATAAGTGGCAAACCGCCATAGGTGTAATATTCACGCCATGCGTCCTGTTTGTCACCGCCAATGGCAGAATAGAATTCGGCAAATGAAAGCGGATTAACATGAATTGTTTCCCCACGACCACGAAACTCAGTGGGAATGTCTGACGACAGGAAGTGTGAGTTGCTGCCAGTTACGTATGTATCGGCATTGTCTATATGTCGGAAGCTGTTCAGCACATCCACAAATTCATCCATCAACTGAACTTCATCAATGATAATGTAGTAAGGTTCTTTGTCCTTGATATGGTCGTGAACATAATGCAGCATGGCATCTGGATTTCTTAAATCCTTGTTCAGTCTATCTTCCAAATCAATGCGAATGATATGATCATCAGCCACGCCATTCTCCAAGAGGTAATTATAGAACAAGACATTCAGCAAGTATGACTTACCACATCTACGTATTCCTGTCACCACCTTGATAAAGCCGTTCAGTCGACTGTCTATCAGTTGTTGAAGATATCTGTCTCTTTTAATTTGCATTGTTATAATATATTTTTGCCAATAGTGGCAGTTTTTACTGCTGCAAAAGTAATTATTTTTATTCAACCCTGCAAATATTATAATTAAAATTTGCCAATAGTGGCAGATTTTAATCACAAGTCGATACTTAACCTTAGCTTCTAAGATCCGTCAGACTGCTATTAGAAAATTTCCCAAACAAAATTCTTATCCCATTTTAAGTGCGATTTTTGCTATAAGCTGGTAAAAACTGGGGATAAAATTAGATTTGTATGCCATTTCAGTTTGAAATGGATATATTATGCAAAAAGCAGATTTGTGAGACATGTCTCACTTTTTAGACGGTCAATGTGATGGTCGATTCTGCTCACAATCTCAACAATATGAGAAAAAAGCAATAAAATGGAGGTTGTTTTTAAGAAAAATCCATTTTCCTCCACAAATTCAAAATAATATCATTATCTTTGTACCCAAATATAATATAAATAAGGTATATATGCAGAAGGACATCAACCGAATCAAAGTGGTACTTGTCGACAAGAAACGAACAAACAAGTGGCTTGCCGAGCAATTGGGTAAAGACCCTGCGACCGTTTCAAAGTGGTGCACGAATAGTTGCCAACCACCTATGGAGACATTTATGAAGATTGCAGAGTTACTTGAAGTAGAGCTTACAGAACTTGTAAGGTTCGAGAAGAAGTAAATGTAGTTATGCAAATCCAGATGGATGTATCATGATTCCCAACTTCTGATAATTCAAAATTATAAGAAGATATAAGTAGAACAAAGTCTAAGCGTATGAAAGCAAAAAAGACATTCACCGTCCATACAGAGTTGATTGATGGAACTCTTGATGGAGCTCGGAATATTTATATGGGTGCGAACTCGACATGTCATTTATATGTTATACCACGAGAGGAAATATCTCTGGCCAATACTATTGAAGACATTGTTGGGCAACCTGCGTTCTATATTCTAATGGGCGATAGTTGTTCTTCACGACCACAAGCATATATTGGTCATACGACCGATTTTGCCAATCGTAAGAACGACCACGTTCAGAAGAAAGATTTCTGGAAAACAGCCTTAGTCTTTGTCTCTGACAATCACAAGATTTATGGTGATGACGTAAAGTTCTTGGAGTATCTTGGCATAAAGGAGGCTCTTTCTGCAGATAGTCATGAGTTGCTGAATGGAAACAACCCCAAACGTCCTAACATCGCCCCTTTCCGTGTAAATGACATGGAGGTGTTCTTTCGTGACATCCTTTTCTTAGCAAGATTCTATGGCTGTAACGTATTTGATATTCCAGAGAAAGAACATGTTGAGGAACGACATTTTTTCTTCGTTCATACGGAAGACCGCCCTTGTAGTGGCAAAGCATACTTTGATGATATTGAGAACAAGTTGGTATTAATAAAAGGAAGCATTCTTGCTGCCGATACAGTTCCATCATTTAAGCCAACAGCTTCACGCAATAAGTTTATTGAAGAGCATTGTACGAAAGTGGAAGGTCAAATCACATTGCGTGAAGATGTTCCATTTGATTCTCCAAGTGGAGCGTCAGGCTTTGTCTTGGGTCGTCCCTCGAATGGTTGGGATGACTGGAAAGATAAGGAAGGAAAGAAACTGGGTGAGACAATTAAAAGATAAGTGTTGGTATGACAGCAATTGTAGGTACTATTAATCGGAGAGGTGTCGCATTCGCAGCAGATAGCGCGGCCACACATACTGTATCTTCTAAGCATAAGATAACGAATCATGCAAATAAGATATTCGAATTATCGAGACATCATCCCGTTGGAGTCTGTATATGTGGCAATTTGGATTTTCTTGGCATGCCATGGGAAGACATTTTTAAGTTGTTTAGACATAAAATAGGAGATACTTCATGTCCTAATCTCAAAGACTATCCATCTTTATTTTTTGAATTCGTTAAGAATCATATAGTGTCTCATCTTGAGGGGGCACAAACCGCCAATCTTGGTGTCATTGTAAATGGATTTTTAACAGAGCTCATCGACATTGCAAGCAAAGAAATAGAGAAAGATGGAAAGGAAAAAACGGAAAGCAACCTTTTCGATGCAATGCAAATAAAACTAGAATATTTTGACAAACAATATTCTTCTGCTGAAAAATGTGTCGAATTTGAGAACTATTCATTTGAGGATTTTACAAATTATGCTGCGGGAATAATAAAAGAAGTTCTTAAGGAACCGCTGGAATCCAAGCTTTGTCCTGACGATTTTTTGCAGAATTTCAGTAAAGCATTATACAAAATTATTATCTCTACTGTACATGTTTATTTGGTTAACACTGAACTAATTTTTTGGGGATATGGTGAGGACGATTTGTTCCCGTCTTATTATTCTTTTGTTATAAGTTCTGCATTTGATGGAAGAATTAAATATACCAACAAGAGTACATATGTCGTATCAAATATTGATAACGCATGCGTTGAACCTTTTGCACAAACAGATGTCGCCAATACGGTAATAAGAGGCGTGGATGATGAACTTCGCAAGAAATTTTATGAGAGTTATCATGCTTCTATTATGGTATTAAGGGATGAAATCATCTCTCAATTAGAGTCCGCTGGAGCACCTGACGCATTTAAAAAGGCTTTGTACGATATTGACATGGATAGTTATTCAAAGTTGTATGTGCAAGGTATGGATCAGTACATTCAGAATAATTATATTGCAAAATTAGTTAATACTGTTTCGTATCTGAGTAAAGAAGATTTGGCTGATATGGCGGAAAGTCTTGTACGTATGACATATCTAAAACGCCGTATAACATCTGAAGAAGAAAGCGTTGGAGGGCCTGTTGATGTTGCTGTAATAACTAAAGGTGACGGTTTTGTTTGGTTAAAGCGGAAACATTACTTTTCAGCAGACTTGAATCCACATTATTTTGATCGATCTAAATAAGAAAAGTTATGATTACAATATTTAGTGAAAAAAAAGAGGTTCGTAATAACGCAATGCCATCCCAAATGAAAGATGATATTGGTAAAGAATCTATAATATCTCAATCACTAACAGGTATGCGTGAATTAGTCAAAAAGAATTTAGACGGGGTCAAAAACATAGACTGGAAAACAAAGGAACATAAGTAGTCGCATAAAAGTATTGCCTATGACACCAGAAGAAAAAGCAAGGGTCAAGATTGACCAGATGTTTGATGATGCAGGCTGGAAAGTCGTGAACAGGGACGAGTACTCTCCAACACTTACAGCTGCAGCTATCAGGGAAGGACTGCTTGAAGGAAATCGTGAAGCAGACTATTTTCTGTTTGTTAATGGTATGGCAGTAGGTGTGCTCGAAGCAAAACGTGAAGAGGTCGATGTATCCTCCGACATGGTTTGTGAACAGACCATTCTGTATGCTCGTGGCGTTCCAGAATGTTATAAGGCTTTTTCACGTCCACTCCCTATCCTGTATCAATCCAATGGTGAAACTGTGCTTTTCCGTGACTTTCGTGACGAAGATTCAGATCTCATTGAAACCAATCGCATTCATACGCCCAAAGAGATTGTTAAAATGTTGGGGATTGATGATCCTTATGCTGGTTTGCCAACATTAAAGAAGAAAGGACTTCGTGACTGCCAGTATGAAGCAATCACAGAACTTGAAAAGAGTTTCCGTACAGGACAGACAAGAGCATTGATGGTTTTGGCTACAGGTGCTGGTAAGACTTATACCGCTTGTCTTGCAGCCTATCGCTTCCTTGCTTATACACCCATGCGACGCATCCTCTTCCTCGTGGATAGGAACAACCTTGGCAAACAAGCCGAGGGCGAATTTGGCATGTTCCGACTTACAGAGAATGGCGACCCATTTAATACCATCTTCACAGTCAATCATCTGCGGTCATCCCAAGTACCATCAGACAGCAATGTTGTTATATCAACCATACAAAGACTCTTCTCTCTATTGACAGGAGCCGAGATAACAGATAACGATGATGACGACGAGGAAGATGCCACAACACCCGTGGATATACCTTCAAATGTACAACTGCCACCAGACTTCTTCAATGCTATTATTATTGATGAATGCCATCGTTCCATTTATGGTAACTGGCGCAGGGTTCTGGAGTATTTCAACACTGCGAAGTTGATAGGCTTGACAGCAACACCTGTTCCAGAGACATTGGCGTTCTTCAATAACAACCGCATTGTCAATTACACGTTGGAGCAATCTATCATTGATGGTGTCAATGTGGACTGCCGTATCTATCGCATCAAGACAGAGGTAACAGAGAATGGCGGTGCTATCCGACAAGGTGACAAACTGCGTCGGGAGACGCGTTATACGGGAAAGGTCGAAACGATCAGCCAGAAAGAGATGAAGGAGTATTCCAAGACAGAGTTGAACCGCAGTGTCATCAATCCTTCGCAAATCAAACTCATTCTTGAGACCTATCGTGATACGGTTTACAAAGAGTTGTTTACAGACCCACAACGTGAGCTTGACTTTGACTCTCTGCCGAAGACGCTCATCTTTGCACTCAATGAGAACCATGCAACCAATATTGTGCAGATTGCCAAAGAGGTTTTTGCTCCTGTCTGCCAGCATTCCAATATGGATTCCTTTGTTCAAAAGATTACATATAGCGCTGGTGACAGCAATGAACTGATACGTCAGTTCCGCAATAACAAGGAGTTTCGTATTGCGGTGACCTGCACGTTGGTCGCTACAGGCACAGATGTCAAGCCACTTGAAGTGCTTATATTCATGCGTGATGTGGATTCTCAACCTCTCTATACTCAGATGAAAGGCCGTGGTGTGCGCACCATAGGTGACGAGCAACTACGCAATGTCACTCCAAACGCCATTAGCAAAGACTGTTTCTTCCTTGTTGATGCTGTCGGTGTTACCGAACATGATATGCGAATGCCAGCCCCATCGGAAGATACGGAGCCGACTCACACTATCACTTTCAAGCGACTTTTGGAATTGTTGGCACATGGCAATGTGCCAGACGAGTATCTACGATTACTTGCTTCCAAACTTTCACGCATATATAACAAGTGTGATGAGGAACAACGACAGGAATTTATCTTGAAATCACATGCCGACATGAGAGAAATCTCCACCAATATCTATACGGCATTGGATGATAATAGAACGTTGCCTCCTTATGAGAGCATCAACGAGCCGAATAATGAGCGTAAAGGTTTGATTGCCCCTATTGTCAACCATCCCGAAGCTGTCAAATATCTGTTGATTCTTGCAGCTGGGTTTGTCGAGACTTTACAGCCTGGTGAGGACACGTTGATTTCAAAGGGATTCTCTGTGGAAGAGGCAAAGACCACAACCGAAGCCTTTGAGGAATATTGTCGCTCCAATCGAGATGACATAGAGGCTATGCGTATTATATATAATAATGAGGGCGAACCATTGACGTATGCTATGCTGAAGGATTTAGAGAATCGCTTAAAGATGGCTAACAATCGTTTCAATCGCTCCCAGTTGTGGAACTCTTACGCCATAGTCTATCCAAAAGCTGTGAAGAAGTATTCTACCAAGGAAGAGAAGGAAGCTTTGACTAACATCATTCAGTTGGTGCGCTTTGCATATCACCAGATAGAAAAGCTTGATAGTGTTTATTCTACTTCCATGCAATATTTTAATCTGTGGTGTGGTCAGCGCAATAACGAGAAGACACCAAAGCAGATAGAGGTCATGCGTCAGATAGTTGACTATATAGCCACCAATGGAGCATGTACCGTGAAAGAGATACGAGAGGACGACAAGACACGGGCAGCACAATTGATACAAGCCTTTGGCGGTTTGGAATATGCCAACAATGCCTTGCAGTCACTCTTCAAATTTGTAGTATTTAGAAAAACAGCATAAATAAATGGCAAACAATAACGAAACAACACTTACCAAGAAAGTCTGGACGTTGGCAACAACGCTTGCTGGACAAGGTATAGGTTTTACCGATTACATCACACAGCTCACCTATCTTCTCTTCCTGAAGATGGACGATGAGAATGTTGAAACATTTTGCGAAGAATCGGCTATCCCAGAGGGCTACCGTTGGAAAGACATTATCAATCTGGACGGACTTGACCTATTGAAACAGTACGAAGATACCCTGTCTCAACTCAGTAAGGAGGCAGGACTGATAGGTACTATCTTCGTCAAGGCACAGAATAAGATTGACAAGCCTGTATATCTTAAAAAGGTTGTCACGCTTATCGACGAGGAACACTGGCTGGTTATGGATGGCGACGTGAAGGGTGCTATCTACGAGAGCATTCTGGAGAAGAATGGTCAAGACAAGAAAAGTGGTGCAGGACAATACTTCACGCCTCGTTCACTTATCTCTGCAATGGTGGATGTCACATGTCCTAAGATTGGTGAGACGGTTTGTGACCCAGCCTGTGGAACAGGTGGCTTCCTCTTGGCTGCCTACGACTATATGAAGGATCAGTCGCAGGACAAGGCCAAACGTGATTTCCTGCGCAACAAGGCTTTGCATGGTTACGACAATACAGCCTTGGTGGTGACATTGGCATCAATGAATCTCTATCTGCATGGCATTGGTACAGACCGTAGCCCAATCCTATGTCAGGATTCTTTGGAGAAAGCACCCGACACTTTGGTTGATGTGATTCTTGCCAATCCTCCTTTCGGTACACGTCCTGCAGGTAGTGTGGATATTGACCGACAGGATTTCTATGTGGATACCAAGAACAACCAACTCAACTTCCTGCAGCACATCATGGTGATGTTAAAGAATGGAGGCCGTGCTGCTGTCGTACTGCCCGATAACGTGCTCTTTGAAGGTGGCGCAGGTGAAGTGATCCGTAAGGAACTCCTAAAGAACTTCAATCTTCATTCTATCCTCCGACTGCCTACTGGTATCTTCTATGCCCAAGGTGTTAAGGCCAATGTGCTTTTCTTCACAAAAGGTCAGCCTACCAAGGAGATTTGGTATTATGACTATCGAACATGCATCAAGCACACATTGGCTACTCGCCCAATGTTGCGCAGTCATTTGGATGATTTCGTTGCTTGCTATCATGCTGATGATATTAACAAGCGACAGCAGACATGGGATGCAGAGAACTACCCCGATGGTCGTTGGCGCAAATATAGCTGTGACGAGATAATCAGCCGTGACAAGACATCACTCGACATTACTTGGATTAAACAAGGTGGTGACGATGATGACTGTTCTTTAGCAGAACTTGTTGAAACCATGCAACAGAAGAGCGAGAGCATTAGCAAGGCCGTTGCTCAGTTGCAAGAACTCTTAAAGAACATCAAGGAGTAGAAGGATATTGGTAGCATAAGAAACAAAAATACTTATGGAAGAGAGTAAAGGACAGATACTGCTCTATCAGACACCAGATGGAGAATCACGCATAGAGGTCAAACTTCAGGGTGAGACTGTATGGCTCACCCTTGACCAAATGGCAGAATTGTTCCAACGCAATAAGTCCACCATCTCAAGGCATATAAAGAATGTTTTTGAAGAGGGAGAGTTGGAGAAAGAAGTGGTTATTGCAAAATTTGCAACAACCACTCCGCATGGAGCTATGGCAGGAAAAACGCAGAGGCATCTTGTCGACTACTACAACCTCGACATGATTATCAGCGTGGGCTATCGCGTACACTCCTATCGTGGTGTGCAGTTTCGTATGTGGGCAACACATGTCCTAAAGGATTACATAGTGAAAGGATTTGCCCTAAATGATGAACTACTCAAACGTGTTGGTGGGGGAAATTACTTCGACGAACTGTTGGCTCGTATCCGCGATATTCGTTCTTCGGAAAAGGTGTTCTACCGAAAGGTTCTTGAAATTTATGCGCTTAGCATCGACTATGACCCACGTGTGGAAATGACTCAGGAGTTTTTCAGAACCGTACAAAACAAGATGCACTATGCCGTTCACGGACATACGGCAGCCGAAATCATATTCGACCGAGCCGATGCTCAAAAAGACTTCATGGGGCTGACAGCCTGGACGGGGCCTTTACCAAAGAAAGCAGATGCAGAAATAGCGAAAAACTACCTGTCGCAAGAAGAAATTTCAACCCTCAACCGCATCGTAAGTCTCTATCTCGACTTTGCAGAACTTCAGGCAGAAGAACATCGACCGATGTATATGAAGGACTGGATAGCCATACTTGACGACTTCCTGCGTATCTCACGAAAGGACATTCTGACACATGCAGGACGAATCTCTGCACAGTTGGCCAAAGCTAAGGCGGATGGAGAGTATGACAAATTCAAGGAACGCACAAAGAACGAACTTACACCTGTAGAAATACATTTTCTCGAACAGTTTGAACGTGAGCAGAAGAAGTTGACGGACAAAGGGAAGGGAGAAAAGAAATAATAACAGTCTGTCGGAATTTCCGACGAACTGCTTAACAAATAAAAAACATGGATACGAAGAAACTTCGACAAAAGATACTCGACCTTGCCATTCATGGTAAGCTCGTACCACAAGACCCGAATGATGAACCAGCAAGTGTATTGCTGGAACGCATTCGTGCAGAGAAAGAACGCCTGATAGCAGAGGGGAAAATCAAAAAGCCCAAGGCAAAAAAGACTTCTGATACGCCCCATTATGAGAATGAGATACCCAAAGGATGGGTGCTTACAGATATAGGCGAGTTACTAACTAATAGAGACTCAGAACGTATTCCGCTTTCGTTGGGAGTTAGAAGTAAACAAGAAAACAAAGTCTACGATTACTATGGAGCAACTGGAGTCGTGGACAAAGTTGATGGTTTCCTATTTAATGAAAGATTATTGCTTATAGGGGAAGACGGAGCGAATCTGTTGTCAAGAAGCAAGGATAATGCGTTTTTTGCAGAAGGTAAATATTGGGTCAACAATCATGCCCATATCCTCGATTGCTCTGAGAAGGAAGTGCTTGATTACGTGGCCTTCATTATAAATTCCATGTCTTTGGAGAAGTATATTACTGGCTCAGCACAGCCAAAACTCAACCAAGACAATCTCAACAAAATAGAAACACCTTTACCTCCATTAGAGGAACAACGTAGAATCATTGATCAAGCCAATAAGTGGTTTGCTCTAATTGATACTCTTGAAACAAGTCAGAGTGACTTGGAAGCAACAATCAAGCAAACTAAGTCTAAGATTCTCGACCTCGCAATTCACGGTAAGCTTGTACCACAAGACCCGAATGACGAGCTTGCATCAGAACTGCTCAAACGCATCAATCCGAAGGCGGAAATCACTTCCGATAACCGGCATTATGAGAACATACCGAGTGGATGGACGACATGCAAACTTGAAG
>ERZ1673752.2235-NODE-2235-length-22526-cov-7.817053_pt1 | contig 22526 bp, 17 predicted proteins | sample MGYA00580195_ERZ1673752 | MGnify/ENA primary metagenome ERZ1673752 (study PRJEB41218, sample SAMN15661744) | gut metagenome | host: Homo sapiens | place: Canada: London | collected 2015-08-20/2019-03-30 | study: EMG produced TPA metagenomics assembly of...
TGGAAAATGCAAAGAAGATCCTGCACTGTTCGTAAGACATATTTTAAAAAATAGATGGCAGCTTTCTCTTCATATTTTGCCTGTAATGTGCTATGATTGGTGTAGTGTATTTAAGAGAGGAGCATTATAGCAATGAACGAAAGAATGGAACGCGTATTGCAAAAAATGGAAAAAAAAGGAATCGATCAGTTACTTGTATCTGATCCACTCAGCATCCGCTTTTTAACGGGCATCATGGTAAATCCTGGGGAAAGATTATATGCCCTGCTGCTTCGTACAAGCGGAAAGCATACCATGTTCTTGAACTATCTGTATTATGTATCTGATACAGGATTTGAAGAAGTATGGTTCAGTGATATGGATGATCAGATCGGGGTTCTGACAGAACATATCGATACCAAGGGCGTAATCGGTATCGACAAAGCATTTCCTGCTCGTTTCCTGATCCCGCTTCAGGAACGCTGCCCGGAACTGAAAACGATATGGGGATCTGACTGTGTAGACGGTGTTCGTGCTGTTAAGAATGAAGAAGAAATCAAGATCATGAGACAGGCATCTGTAATCAATGACATGGTTATGGAAAGAGCTGCTGCCTACATTAAAGAAGGCATGACAGAAAAACAGATTGCTGATTTCATTGAAGCAGAATACTACAAAGAAGGCGCAACAGGACTCAGCTTTGATACGATCGTATGCTTCGGTGCTAACGCTGCTGACCAACATCACTCACCAAGCGAGACAAGAACTTTGAAAGCCGGAGAATGCGTTCTGATCGATATGGGATGCATCTGGAACGGTTATTGCTCAGATATGACAAGAACCTTCTACTGCAAGAGCGTAGACGAAGAACAGGTCACAATCCATGACCTTGTTCGTACAGCGGTTGAGAAAGCAGAAGCCATCATCAAACCAGGCGTACGTTTCTGTGATATCGATGCGCAGGCAAGAGATCTCATCGGCGAAGCAGGATACGGAGAATACTGGAAGATTCGTCTTGGACATTTCATCGGCCAGGAAGACCATGAATACGGTGATGTAAGCCCGATCAACAAGAACGTAGCTGAACCGGGTATGATCTTCTCGATCGAACCGGGAATCTACATCGAAGGCAAATACGGTGTACGTATCGAAGACCTTGTTCTCGTAACAGAAGACGGATATGAGCTTCTTAACGTAGTAGATAAAAAATACAGAACAGTTGGTTAATTGTTCTTCCATTACTTCAATATAGAACAAAAAAAGACACGCATTACTGCGTGTCTTTTTTAGTCAACCCCTGGATTGCGTTAACAATTTCCATATACGTTTCTTCGATTGCATCCTGTCCGGGAACCCCACGTAAAAGTGTATTTCCCTTCTCTACAGCCGCTTTCAGCTCATTTACGGATTCATCGGTATAGGTCTCTGTATTAATAGATTCTGTGTTGTCAATTAATGCTTTTAACTGCTTCTTGTCTAACTTCTGTGGTGTGATGGTAATTGTATCGCCAACTTTTTGTGTGGTATTCTTTCCCCCACTCAATTCTTGCCGTACAAAATAAATACCTCCACCAATCACCACACATGCAAGAAGTATGACAAGAACAGAACCTATCTGTGTCCCGCGGTCACGATGAGTTTTCTTTGGTCTTTTTACGATAGTTGGATTCGTATGCTTATTCATATAGAAATATCCTTTATAAACTTCAGGTAGCTGTGAGAGAACTCACAGCCACCTGATTAAATTCACATCATCTGTGCTTATTGCTAAGACCAGATTATGCGTTTCTTCTTCTGAAGAATGCTACAACTGCTGCAGCACCTGCAATAAGAAGTGTTGCTACGTATACGAATACGTTGCTATGATCACCAGTCTGAACTGTATCAGATTTCTGCTCATTTGCTTTCTTAGCAGATTCCTTCTTGTTTGTCTTTTTGTCATCTTTTGCTACTGTTGTAGATGTTTTGTCATCTTTCTTGTTCTCTTCAATTGAAGTACCCGGTTTTTCTTCTGGAGTACTTGGTTTTGAAGGATCAACTGATGGCTGATCCGGATCAACCGGAGTTTCATTCTTTTCAAGAACAGCTGTTACTGTGTAGTCATCAGCTACTCCGTATGGGAATGAAATTGATGTTGCATTTGCATCAAGGTTGTAGATTTCTTCGCCAGCTTTGTTTGTTACTTTCCAGCCTTTGAATGTGTATCCATCTTTTGCTACTACTGTCGGAAGGAATCCAAGGTTGTATTCTGCTTCCTGAAGATTTTTGTTATCAAGCTGTGTTGCTTCTCCGTATCCTTCGAATGATCCTTCGTTTGAATCGATTACAACTGTTGCATTTGCTACTGCTACTTCTTCTTCATTCTTTTCAAGAACAGCTGTTACTGTGTAGTCATCAGCTACTCCGTATGGGAATGAAATTGATGTTGCATTTGCATCAAGGTTGTAGATTTCTTCGCCAGCTTTGTTTGTTACTTTCCAGCCTTTGAATGTGTATCCATCTTTTGCTACTACTGTCGGAAGGAATCCAAGGTTGTATTCTGCTTCCTGAAGATTTTTGTTATCAAGCTGTGTTGCTTCTCCGTATCCTTCGAATGATCCTTCGTTTGAATCGATTACAACTGTTGCATTTGCTACTGCTACAGCCGGTGTTTCTTCAACTTTTTCAAATTCAGGTGTAATTGTTACATAACCAACATTAGATCCTTCTGGGAAATGTGCAAGTCCTGTCACACCAAATGTTTTAGCATCTGCATCCCAATTCTGTGTTTCAGCGCCTTCAACTTTCCATCCAGTAAACTTGTATCCATCATTTGCTTTTACTGCCGGAATTTCAAACTGCTGGTCTGTGTCTGCAGCAATACCTTTGAAAGAAACAACTGTTGATGGTGCATAATCCGGGAATGATCCTTTTTCTGAATCAATAATATTGAAATATACTTCTACTGTTTTTTCTTCAGCTTTATTCTCTTCAAAAGTAGCTTCTACAGTATAATTTTGAGATTTTGTACAATCAAACATAAGTTCAAAAGTATCTGTTGTAATGTTAGAGTATACAACATTACCTCCTTCATCTTTTACTTTCCAACCTGTCCATGTATAACCATCTTTTGCTACTACTTTTGGAAGATAGCCCAGTTTGCAACCATCATCCTGAAGATTCTCATTTGTAGTCTCATAAGGTTCTTTGTCTCCGTACACTTCAAAGTAACCTTTGTTAGGATCAACTTTGACCGTTGCGTTAACAACTACTTTTTTAGATTCCTCTTTTTTAGATACAACAGGGACTACGGTTGCAAACCCTTCAACTTTTTCTCCATTATCAGAATATGCTGCATTAACATCACTTAATGTAAAAGTTGTCTTATCTTTTGACCAAGTAGTTGTCTCTGAACCTGTTACTGTCCATCCAGTTATTTCATATCCATCTTTTACATTATATTTAGGAATACCATATACTGCTGAATCCTCATTCCAAAATGTAAACTGATCTGCTGAATGTCCTGAAGCAAGTGTTGCATTTCCATCATCACTATTATTAAAGGTTACTAAAGTAGTAGTTTCCTTTTCTGCCGGAGCATCCTTTTTAAATGTAGCTACTACTTTAACTTCTCCATCACAAGGAGTAACGCCGAGTGATGTTTTAACCTCATCACTTAAGTTATATACATTACCATTTGGTTCTGTAATCTCCCATCCAGTCCATGTATATCCCTCTTTTGGAATAACAGTCGGTAAAGTAATTGTATAATCAGACTCTTCCAAAAATCCAGCCGTAGTTTGAGAACCATAGTCTTTAAAAGTTCCTTTTTCGGAATCAACTGTAATAATAGCCCAAGTTTTTCCCTTCCATGTCTCATCTGCATTAGTATATGCAGCAGGAGCATTATCAGCTGCAACAACTGGTACAGCATTTACTCCAACGAGCATTACTGCGACAGAGAACGCACATGCCTGATGAAGTACTCTTCTCTTTTTCATCTCTAATTTCCTCTCTTTCTGATTTTAAAAAATGATATGCTTTTTTGCATACGTATCCTATATTGGTTATTATAAGTCTTAATTTTTAAGAAGTCAATATCATTCTTACCTTTTCTAAGACTTCTACATCTTTTTAACGTATTTTTTAAGATTTTGTTTTTCCTTTTCTTCCCCCTCCCGAAAAAATATCGTTTTATTAACAGTTCCGCTAATTTTGCGATTTTTAATGTTATAATCCATATTTTTCAGTCTTTTAATAATAGGTTTTAATATTTAATAATAGGTAATTCCTTGATACATAATTCGATAAAAAACCACAGTTTTCAAAATTGCGTCTTCTTATCTGTGTGCTTTATAATGAAAAAGTAGTAATTTTGAAAGGAAACCGTTTTCATGAAAGACATTGGCAGGATTCTGAAATATGCCCGTGAGAATAAAAAATATACACAAAACAAGTAATGGAATTAACCGGCATCCACAGGAAATCGCTTTCTGGTTAAGAGAACAACGTTGCCGAGCCAAATCTATCAACCTTTGCGACTCTTGCCAATCTCTATGGTATTTCTGCCGATGAAGTATTAGATATTGGTGGAAAAGCTTCTTCCGACTCTCTGCCTCAATGTGAATTCCAGGTTCTTTCTTTATTTAAAGAACTTGACCCCAAACATCAGGAAGAACTCCTGATTCAAATCACCGCACTTGTCAGATTTTTGCATACAAAAAATATGGCGCCGCAAGTCTCACAATTCCTATTTCGTTAGAGATCATAAGCGGAAAGATTAAAGTTTAGAGATTAAAGTTTGAATATGATAGCACATGTGTATCTTTAATTTTAAGACTTTTTGATTTATTGGTATTTTTTCTAAGAATTCTACTCTTTTTAACGTTATTTCTTATATAATAGCAATAGTACATACCACTTCACTTATATTATATATGAAATCTTCGAAAGGACGATCGCCCATGGAACAATATAGGAGAATTTCTCCGGACAGCACGTGAAGATAATTTTTATACTCAGAAGAAAGTAATGGAACTGACCGGTATCAACCGCAAGACTCTGTCCGGCTATGAGAACAGTGTAGCTGAACCAGATCTTGACACATTTGCCAGATTACTCCGCTTATATCAACTTTCTGCGGATGAAATATTAGGAATTAAGACTTCTCCCCCCCTCGCATTTTTCCCTTTCGCGCTGCGAACGAAAATGCTTACTCTTTTCCAAAAATTTGACACCAGCCACCAGGAAGAGCTTTTGATTCAGTTTCAATCTCTCGCAGACTATCTCGATAAAAAATCAAAATAAATTGTCATTGCTTTTTCCTGCTCTGACCATTTATAATGAACTTATACTATGTTTGAAGGGGGAACATTTTCATGAAAGATATTGGTAAAATTCTGAAAAACGCCCGTGAGAATAAAGAATATACCCAGAAACAAGTGATGGAATTGACCGGTATCCACAGAAAATCTCTGTCCGGTTATGAGAATAACGTTGCCGAGCCGGATCTCTCCACTTTCGCAACCCTTGCCAATCTGTATGGCATCTCTGCAGATGAAGCTTTGGAAATTGGTGAACCGGATCCTTCTGTTTCTTTGCTTCGTTTTGAATTCCAAGTTCTTTCTTTATTTAAAGAACTCGATGCAAAGCATCAGGAAGAACTTCTGATCCAGATCACCGCACTCGTCAGATATTTAAATGCAAAAAATATGGTGCCGCAAAATCATCAATCCAGATAATTTTGCGGCACCACCGCTTTATACATGTAAATTCTTTTCCATTTCCTGACGCATTTCTTTTCCCTTGAAAAGCACCAGTCCAATCAGCATCAGCACGCCCATCCCAATTGAAATCACAGACGGAAATACAATTCGTACCTTACCAGTCAGCAAAAAGATAAATGGTAAGATCATTCCGTAAAGCGCCGCCATCACAAAGTACACCAGATAGTCCTTCGCCTGACGGTAATACACCCTCGATATGATTAGCATCGAAATCATAATCAAGCCACTGACTCCCGGAAGCACAAAGTCAATCGACCAACCATGCCAGCCGGTCAGCCAGTCCCAGATAATACAACCGACTGTCACAATGATCAACTGCCACATGGCATTCTTCAGCAGATTGTACCGCTTGAAGAAACCGACTGCGAGCGCCAACCACATACTGAACGCACCGCCGCACACAAACAGTGACAGATGGAAATTCGTATCAATGCTATAATCCACTCCCAGTGCCGCCACAATCGCGATCATGCAAAGAAATGTAAATATTTTGAAAATCTGCATTCCTTTCGCTTCTGTCATCACACTTTCTGGATACTCCACTTCAAGGATCTCAGGCTTTACTTCCTGCTCTTTCAGAATCTGGAAAAAGTTGTCCTTGATCGCATCACAGTCATATCTGGACGTAAATCCCAGATAAATCTTATCCCGGAAAGAACACATGCAAAGCTCTACCTTCGGCGTACTTGTATAAACACCAAAATACCTGATATACGTCTCATAGCTTTCCGGCATCCGGATGATTCCCATGTTGGAAAAAATAGCGGTCACATCACTTTCTGCCGTCCTCGCCCCGATATTGATACAGACATTTTTCAGTTCCAGCGGCGCAAATTTCAGGATTGGATGCACCTGCAAGGCGAAGTAATCGTTCATCCGCTTCTCCATCTTTTCCGCTGTCAGTTCTTCTTTAAAGCATGCATTTACTTTTTGCACAACATCTGTGAACTCTTCTTTTCCACCCTGAAAATGATATCCCGGTTCGATCCAGTTGAAGAAATTGAGCATTGTATTGGTCGGAAAGAAATTACGCAGATTTACCGGAACCATCAGTACAACCGGCTTGCTTTCCTGCCGTCTTGTCATTGTCCGGTGAATCGCACACAGATATACCGCAGTCAGAAATACCGTCATCGATACACCATAAGTCTTTGCCTGATGCCTCAGTTCTTCGACCGGAATTTCTGCCTCTGTCGTCTGCAGGCTTCCAAGTTCGCGCCGGTTTCCGCGAAGCTGATGCGCTGCCGGTTTTTTTTCCTTTTTGCGGTCTGCCTGGCGGGAATAATATCTTTCAAATCCATCTGCTTCCTGATCGAAAAGGCTCTCCGAATACTCTGACAGAACCACATCCTCCAGTCCATCCTCATGATGTGCCAGATACAGATAATTTTTCACCAGCTCCCGTACAAATTCACTGGCACCGGTTCCGTCCGTCAGCACATGAAAGACCTCAAAATTGATTCTCTTTTTGTAATAAGTCACTTCAAAAAGCAGATCTCTCTTATCACGGATATAAAGGCTGCTGCACGGCTCCTTATACTCTTCTCTTACAACCGGTCTTTTATTACTCTGTTCCAGATAATGCCAGAACAGTCCCTTTCGCAGCACGGACAGAAAGATCGGATATTTTTCCAGTGTCCTGTCTACCGCCTTCTGCAAGATCTCCTGCTGTATATCCTCTTTCAATTCACAGTAGAACCGGAATACACGGGTATCCCTTTTACTGCTCGCCGCCGGAAAAAGCTTCGCTGCATTGTCCAGCCTTCTCCAGTGCTTTACATTTGTCTGCGGCATTTTCTATTCCCCCTCCAGAAAATGATTGATATATTCAAAACTTTCCTGTACATGCAGACTCCGGATTCCCAGTGCAAAATATCCGTGAAGTGCATCCTTGATCCGGTGTACTTCCACCCGGTTACCTGCCTCTGCAAGACGTCTTCCATACGCTTCTCCCTCATCCCGGAGCGGATCAAATTCTGATGTCAGGATCAGTGTATCCGGCTGTCCTGACAGATCTTTCTCCAGAATCGGTGCAAAATATGGATTTAACTTGTCCTCTTCCGAACCTGCATAAAGATTGATATAATCTTTTAATTTGCCTGCCGTCAGAAGATAATCCTGCCCGTTCTCCCTTACAGAAGAGAACAGACTCTTCTCTGAATAATCATTATTGACTGCCGGATAGATCAGAATCTGTCTCTTTGGCATAAATTCGCCACGGTCCCGTGCCATAATGGACAATGCAGCTGCCAGATTGCCACCTGCACTGTCTCCAATCAGAGTAATATCCTCCGGCTTTGTATCCGGATGCGTATACAATGCTCTTGCCACGGCATAGCAGTCCATAAGCCCGGTCGGGAACTTGTGCTCAGGCGCCAGGCGGTATTCTACTGCTGCTACAGTCTGCCCCGTCGCCTGTGCCATCCGGGAACATACTCTCTCATAATTTTCCACATGCTCAGTCGCCCATCCTCCTCCGTGAAGGAAAAGCATGATCTTTCGTCCCTTAATCTGATCTTTTTCCAGACACGATGCTTCATCCGGGAAAAATACCCGGATCGGAACTTCATAATCGCCGTTATATACCTGCAGATCCATTTTTTTATAAAAAATTTTCATCGGATCCAGTCTTTTCAGATCCGCAAGCTGCCTTGATACTTCTACATCAATCCCTCCAAAAGACAGGATTTTCAGGATTGCTTTTGTTGCTATATTGATTGCCATATTTTTCTGTCCTCATTTATTTTTTCATACAGATTTATTTTACCATAGAATGATGTCCCCTACCACTCTTTCTCTTTCCATCTTTGCTACATTAACCCATTTTCAATTTTTCAGATTTCACAATCATCTCATTATTTATTTGACACAGACTGTCAAAACAGTTACCATACACTTATGCACAAGGAGGGTGTATTTGTTTTATGAATAATAAAAAAAATATAGACGACTATTTTGATGACAACTTTGAAGTAACTTATACAGGCGATCTCCCGTCGATCCCTGTGGGGCAGGATGATTATGACGACCGGTATGACGACACAAACTACCTTAACGATTATGAAACTGACGACTACTACGATGAAACAGACAGGCTTGCTCCTGATTATGACGATGATTATGAAGAAGAGGATTCTTATTATGACCGCCAAAGACCAGCCAGACGGACAGAACGGAGAAATTCCCGCAGACGTCCCGATTCCTCTTCCGAAGAACTGGCTGCTCCAATCCGGAATATTGCCCGCACCGGAAGTACTGCCGCTGAGAAACTGACCACTTTCATCCTTCGCCCGGCACCGGTTCTGATGTCCGCCATCATCCTGGCGATTACCTTTTTTTCATTCTGGAATCAGCTGTCTGATTATGGAGATATCAATACACTGACATCCAATCCTGATCTTACTCTGATTGCTTATCTGGCTGTCGGAGCGGTTATGCTGATCTGGATGCTGTCTACGTTCTTTTTCACATTAAGTGGCATCCGGCACGGAACCGGACGCGGACTTACTTATTTTGTCCTAGTATATGTTCTGTCCTACCTCTTCAGTCTAGCCGCAGCTGCAATTCCTGCTGATGTTCAGTTGCTGACCGGTATCAGAGGCGGTATCCTGGTATTTGGTTCCCTTTATCCGACATACTTTCCATTCTGTGTCGTTGGAATCATTACCTGTATTTTGCGGAAAATTTTGAAGTAAAACATCCCTCATACTAAGGCATATGCCTTAGGGCATCCTCATATGGTGTTTTTACTTTATAAGTGAACAACAACTAATTACATGCGAAAAAAAGAGTAAGTCAAATCACTCATCTATCTGATTTGACTTACTCTTTTCTTACTTTTGTTTCATTCCCGATGTGTTTTCCAACTTTTGTACTATTTTTTCTATATCATATTCCGGTGCATAGGTATTGGCAATATCATAGATTCTCTGTATCGTCAAGACATCCTCTTCCAGAAAATCTGCAATTTCCTCTGCTGACATCCCTTTTTGCAATTTTTTTATAACAATTGAAACTAATGCTTCCCTGTACCCTTCTTTACGCCCTTCTTTACGTCCTTCTTTACGTCCTTCTTCACGACCTTCTCGCATCCCAATTATTTTTGCACTTTTCATAAACGAATTATGATCCCACAAAATTTTTTGTCTTTCTTCGTATTCTCTTCTTTTTCTTTCATCTGCACTCATCTTCTCCAGACATTCATAAGCTTCTTTAATATATTCATTTTGCTCTGCCATCTTTGCAAAATCCTTTCTGTTCTTTCCGCTCATAAATCGCATCCACTGGATGATCCCAGTTTCATTCTGACTTTTCTACTATAAATATTTTAACATACTGTCATCCTTTGTAAAGGCAAACTCCCATACTTCTATATTTTCTTTTGCTTTGTTCATTGTCGGGAGTTTACTCGAAAATTGAGCACCGAAAATGAGATACCTTCTGATTATGGTTAATTAGATACTTTTTCGATTTTAGAAATAAATCGAAGTAAAATAACTCTATCACATTTTCCTGAAATCTTATACCCTGCATAACATTTTCGAGCACTTTCGTTGCATTTCAATCATCAGACCATTTTATATGCATATCCAAAAAAATCCCGTACTCCATGTACAAATCACATGAACTACAGGATCTTTTTATTTATCTAACTAGAATTTGATAACTCCAAGAATTATACCTGAGATCAGACAGATAATACTTACACCCCAGATCCAGAAGAAACTGTTCTTGATGTGATCTTTGATCTCCACACCGGCAAGTCCGGTTCCAAGGAAAGTAGCCGGAACAACCGGGCTGATGAATGTTGCACAGTTACGGCAAACAACCATTGAAATGGCGATATGTGCCGGATTCACACCGAATTCGTTTCCGATTCCGATCAGTACCGGAAGCATTCCGAAGAAGAAAGAATCGGTATCAAACATCAGTGTAAGCGGTACTGATACCAGACCTACAATAAGCGGTAAAAATCTTCCCATAGACTGTGGAACCACGTTTGCAAGTACGTTAGCCATATGAGTCATGATCTCTGTTTGCTGCATAACTCCAAGGAATACACCTGCACAAAGAATCGTAGATGCCATGGTAAGTGCCGGGCCTGCATGGGATTTAATGATCTTACCCTGCATTTTTGCACCCGGGTAGTTTACAAAAAGTGCTACTGCACATCCTACCATAAAGATGTAGTAAGACGGTACCTTTGCAAGAACCAGGTTTACGATCACTACCAGTGTTACGATCACGTTGAATACAAAGAGTTTCGGTCTTGCAAGCTCATTCTTTTCATCATCTGTTACAGCTTCATCTTCAATTCCGCCATACTCGATCTTTTCTGCTGAAGAAGTGCCTGCACCTCTCTTCTTTTCGATATTTCCCCAGATAAATGCTGTTCCAAGTGCAATAAAAATACCTACAACCTGCATTGGAATGATCTGTTTCCACAGTGCATTTGGTTCAATTCCAAGGACAGTAGCCGCACGCATTGTCGGTCCGCCCCATGGCAGAAGGTTCATAACACCCATTGCAGATACACAGATGAGCATCAGAGTTGTCGGTCTCATATTCAGACGTTTGTAAACCGGGAGCATTGCCGGAATTGTGATCAGGAATGTAGAGGCACCGCCTCCATCCAGATGTCCGATCATAGCAATGATACAGGTCATCATGGCAACACCGACTACATTACTTCCGACTTTCTTCATCAATGCATTGATGATCTTGTCGAACATTCCTACATCTGTCATAATTCCAAAGAAAAGTACAGAGAAGATAAACAGTGCTGCAGTACCATGTACTCCTGCTACACCGGCTGTTACAAATTCCCCCATTTCTTCAATCGTAAATGTTCCGGTTGCTACAAGGATCGCACCTGTTACAGTTGATACACTGACAAATGCAAGAGCCGGTACCGTTACATTTCTTAAGAGCAACACAATCACAATAATGATGGTTGCAAATCCCAATAAGGCAAGCATTGCTTCACTCATGGCATTTTCTCCTTCCTTTTGTACGGGTACTTTTTCGTACCATTTATTTGATGATTCCATTATAAAAACCCAACCTTACACTCTTACAGATTCCTCCTTACATTTTGTTAAGGTAAATCTTTAAAAGTATTAAGGTTGGGTTTGTCTTATCTTACACCTTACAGATATCTGCGTCTTTTTTCTTATACCGGCTGGCTGGCACAATTCCGAATTGCCTCAAGAATCGCGGTATCCGATACCGGTTTTTCTACATATCCGTCAATGATTCCTTTCTGCCGGGCCTCTGCCACCTCACGGCTGACTCCATCAATAATAATAAGCTTCAGCATGTCCGGATATCTGCCTGCAAGCGACATACAGAAATCCACTCCACTGCAATCCTCCATCGTCTCGTCTACTACCAGCACATCTGCCTCCTGCTGTTCCAGACATTTTTGCAGTTCTTCTCTTTTCATACAGGTCTGAATCTGGATCCCGATCTTCTCAAAATTCTTTTTCAGCAGCTGCAATACCTTTGCATTGTCATCTGCCACCACGATCCGATAATCCTTTCTGGGAATATTCTGCACAATCTGTGGCATATGCTCTGTATCCAGTACCGGAAGGTAGATATGAAAGGTACTTCCTTCTCCTTTTTTGCTCTCTGCATAAATATATCCCTTATGTGAAGTAATAATCTGCTCCGCAAGTGCCAGTCCAAGTCCGGTACCCTCTCCCCCTTTTTTCGTTGTAAAAAATGGATCAAAAATCTGACGCAGCGTCTCTTTATCCATTCCACATCCATTATCTTTCACCTGGATATGGATATACTTTTTCCATACATCCGAAAGCTTTTCAATCACTCCCTGAGCCAGTTTTTCTTTTTCTTCTGAATGGCAGGATATTCTGATATTTCCTTGATTTTTTCCAATCGCATGCACCGCATTAACGCAGACATTTAAAAGCACCTGGTTCAGCTGTGTCGCATTTCCAAGGATCATTTCATCATCTACCCGAAACTCACTTTCCATATGGATCAGAGGCGTGCAGACAGATTCCATCATCCTTTCTGCACGCATCATGAATTTCTTTATCGAAATATTTTTATAAACGGTCTCTACATTCTTTCGACTCAGGGACGAAATCTGGCGCACTACATCCTTTGCTTTTTCCGAAGCCTCATAAATTTCTTTTGCACTGTCCTGTTCTTCTGATCCTTCCGGAAGTTCCATCATCAGAAGCTCTGCATATCCCATGATCGGAGTCAGAAAATTATTGAATTCATGTGCGATACCACCTGTCATAGTTCCCATGATCTGAAGTCTTTGCTGATGTGCGATACTCTGCTCACTCCGATGCATTTTTTCCAACTGCTCATTCAGTTCTTTCAGATCATTGATCTCCCGCACAGCTCTTCTCATATCACGCATCACTCTGCCAAATAAGACAACCGCAATACCGGCAGCCAACAAAATACCAACAAAAATACATACCATTTTCAAGAAACCTTCAGCTATCGGTTCGTACAGATCATCGTAGTCGATCACCGCACTGACTACCCAGAAGCTGTCTCCGATCTGAACCGGAGAATATGCACTGATTTTCTGTACTCTCGGACGTTCTTCATTTGTCCACCAATACGAATAATAATGAGAAATACCTTCTTTTCTCTTCTTCTGATCCTCAATCATCTTCTCCAGACTGGAGTAATCCAGATCCGGATACATTTTCTTCCTTCCTGCAATAACCGGAATTCCCCACTGTTCTTTCTTCGGATGCATGATGATCGTTCCTTCTGCATCTTTGACTACAATGTATCCATTCGTTCCGATGTGAATTCCCGAAATCAGTTTCTGATAATATTTTTCCGCATCGATCATCAGACAGATCTTTCTCCCATCCTTCAAAATACGCTTATATACATTATAGATTTTCCCATCTGTATCTTTTTCCATATAAATGCTATTCTTTGCCGAGCTTTGAGTGAGCAGCTGTGAACTTACAATCTGTACATCCTTGACACGCTCTGAAAGCTTTCCCTGTTCGTCTTCCAGGTACAGATTCGTGATAAAACTGGTCTGTGTATCTATAAATTCCCGATACAGTTGTTTTGCCTCATCCTGCGGTCTGTTCTCTGCTGTTTTCGCAAGAAAGCTTAAACTTTCCTCATATTCCTCTGCGGACATCGCCATATTTTCACTCAGGATTCTGGTTGTCAGGAGCATCTGTTCCTCCTGGTTCTGCATCAAAGTATCTCTGTACTTTTTCCAGACACCAAATCCTGCAAATACAAGAATTACGATTAAAAAAAGTGGAATCGCAGCAATCAGTGTCTTTTTGTTTTTCTTCATATATTCTCGTCCCCGGTTTGTTATCAATTGACTTGTTCTCTTTCTAATATTATAATGTTTTTTATAAGTTGTATAGAATTTTATTGAATTTTTTACTTTTGGGAGGTTGCCTCAATGGCTGACAAAATACTGATCGTAGATGATGATCCGGCAATCTGTAAGCTGCTGGAAAAAGTAATGCACAGCAATGAGCTGAAAACAACAACAGTAAACTGTGGCATGGATGCTCTGTCCATCCTGAAAAATCATACATTTGACCTGATCCTTATGGATATTATGCTGGGAGATATGGAGGGATTTGAGGTCATCAAACGGCTTCGCAATCAGGGGATCAGTACTCCGGTTATGATCGTCAGCGGACGTAATGAAGACTATGATTCTCTGTACGGGCTTTCACTTGGAGCGGATGATTATATCACCAAGCCGTTCCGACCGCTTGTACTTGGTGCCAAAGTAAAAGCACTGATCCGCCGCAACAAGAATCTGGTACTCGACAACTCCGATACTCTGGAATGCGGTCCATTCAGCTATGATACCACAACCATGCGTTTTTACAAAAATGGTGAAGAACTTATCCTTTCTTCCAAGGAGTCTGCACTTCTTCTGCTTTTTATGAAGCATCCGCAACAGGTTTTCACCAAGGATATGATCTATGAGCATGTCTGGGGCAATACGGTTGCCGTTGATGACAATGCGATCATGGTCTACATCAACCGGCTTCGTGGTAAGATCGAGGACGACAGACAGAATCCGGCGTATATCCTGACAATCCGCGGACTGGGATACCGTTTTGTTCCGTAAACGACCTTTTCATCAAGAAGAGGCTCCATCCGGAATCTTCTCCTAATGAAAAAGATGACTTTTCACCCACTCATTTGTGAAAAGTCATCTTTTTTATTCCTCACCAGTCTGGTGCAGTCCATATTCATGGCAGAAAATTTGATTCCCGTTCTCAGTTATTATACGCTCTATTTTACAACTGGAAAGAGGTTCAGGATTGCCCCGTTCTCGTTTGGAATTTTATTGCACAGCATCGCAAGAAACAGTGAGGTGGCAAGTAGATCGGCACACCCACCCGCGCTGATACCACGCTTTATATAATCCGCATCCATGCGGATCAGTTTGTCTAACGCATCTTCTGAGTAGGCTCCGCCTTCCTCCAGAAACTGCATCGCTTCCATCTGTACCTGATAGAGTACTGACGGATTCTTTCTCGATAAAATGTTGGAATCCTGCACCCGGCTCATCAGTGCAAAAAGGATCTGTAATTTGATCCGGTTCCACTCCATTCCCCGCAAAAGTCCATCCTCCAGTACCGGAAGCGCAATATGAAAAACAGATGGGTATCCGGCAAGCGCTTCCCCGCGAATCCCTGTAGTCCCGTATTGTACGAGATTTTTCTCACCGTTACTTTTCGCAGGTTCCTTTCCCAACATTTCAATTTCGGCTCTTAAGATCCTGGCAGTCATCTTCTGCTCCATCCGAAGGATGGATTGTAAAGTAACCGTTCCGTCTTCCTGGATACATCTTCCCGCTGCCGCACTGAATATTCCAAGGGTAAAGATCATCCCTTTATGTGTATTCACATGTCCGGTTGCCCGATACATGGCTTCCTCCGCAAGCATTCCGGTCTTACGGATTTCACGGAAAAGATCTTCCGGCGTACAGGTCAGCTGATATCCCTGGTATGCCATTCTAACAAACCATGGATACAACGCCTCTGCACTTCTTTCAAAGGTCTGCACATCCATATCAGTGTGGGCACCACAAGAATACGGATCTACAAGCCCCGGTTTGGGAACCGTATAGACTTCCTCAAGCAGCGCCTGATACGCCATCCGGCCAATCGATTCTGCAAAGTATTCTGCTTTCTCTACTGCCTGGTTCTTTCCCATACGGTTCTCCTTTTATATCCAATTGCCAATAACCTGTAAGTTTTCCGATCAGAATTTAATCATCAAATTCAAACGGCTTGATCTGACGGACAACATCCATGATGGTACCGTCACGGCTTTCAATGACACCGACAACACGATCTCCAAACTGTACCTTCTGTGGTTCCCCCGCGATAGAGTAAGCGATATCACGTAATTCTTCGATGGTCTTAAACGGAAGGTCTACATCTTTCATTGCTTCGATCAGATCCTGTCTCTTCGGATTGATTGCAATACCATAATCTGTGATGACAACGTCTACACTTTCTCCCGGTGTTGTGACGGTTGTTACGTCTGTACAGATTGCCGGTGTTCTTCCCTGAAGAAGCGGTGCGATAACGATGGCACATTTTGCTCCGGCTGCTGTATCCGGATGTCCACCCTGCGCTCCTGTGATCATACCATTAGAATCTACAACAACGTTACAGTTGAAGTGTACGTCAACTTCCAGAGCTGCAAGAATTACGAAGTCCAATTTATTGACAACTGCACCCTTGTTGAACGGGTTCGCATACTCACCTGCACTGATCCGGAAATGATGCAGATCTTTTACAGATTCTACGGCTGCAAGGTCAAAGTCCTGTGTATCCAGAAGTGCATCTACCTGACCATTGATCAGAAGGTCACACATCGGCTTTGTAAGACCACCCACACCAAAACGCATGCGGATATTTCTTTCTTTCATTACCTTTGCAAGTGAAATAGTAGATGCGATAGAAGCTCCGCCGACACCTGTTTGATAAGAGAATCCATCTTTGAAATACGGTGTATTTACAACGAACTGTGTACAGTAATCAGCCATCATCAGCTTTCTCATATCTGTGGTCGGTTTTGCTGCACCTGTTGCGATCTTCTTCGGATCACCGATCTGGTCTACTTCTACAACATAGTCTACCTTTGTCATTGAAATATGTGCCGGAAAGTTCGGGAACGGAACCATGCAGTCTGTGATTGCTACGACTTTGTTTGCATGGAAAGCATCTGACATTGCGTAAGAAAGTACACCACAGTCAGATTTTCCACCGATACCACGGCAGTTACCGTACTCATCACAGGTAGGAGTTCCAATAAATGCGATATCGATCTGTGTCTCACCTGTTACCAGGGCACGTACACGTCCGCCGTGGGAACGCATGATCGCAAGACCTTTTAATTTACCATTGGAAATAGCTTCTCCGATCTTTCCACGCACTCCGGAAGACTGAATATTTGTAATGGTTCCATCTTCAATATACTCTACCAGAGGATCATGTGCTTTTCCAAGAGAGCTTGCACAGATAGTAATGTCCTTGATCCCCATATCATGGATCTCTTTCATTACCATATTTACAACGTAATCCCCTTCACGGAAATGGTGATGGAAGCTGACTGTCATACCATCTTTGATGCCACATTTTACAAGAACATCATGGATACTGTCTACCATCTTGCTTCCGTTGGAATTGATCACACATTCTACTTCCGGTCCATGTTTTTTATAGACATGTCCGTCAAAATGATGTACACCCTGAAATACTTCTTTACCAGTTGCTTTTAAAATCTCTTCCGGGATATCTCTACCTACTGCGTTAATCATCTTATAAATCCCCCTTATACACACCTGAAGCTTTTGCAAGCTCAATTGTTCTCTTTGCTCCGTCATAGAAAGCGATATCGATCATCTTACCATCTACTGTAAATACACCGATTCCCTGTGCTTTTTTTGTATCAATTTCACGAACAACTTTTTCTGCGAAAATGATATCTTTCTGTTTTGGTGTAAAGATTTCATGTACAATGTTGATCTGTCTTGGGTTGATGATGGATTTTCCATCAAACCCCATCAGGTGGATATTCTCAACATCCTGACGGAAACCATCCATATCATCCAGATCTGTGTATACTGTATCAAAGCACTGTACACCTGCCGCTCTTGCTGCGATCACCATGTTCTGTCTTGCTCCCATGAGCTCGATTCCAGTTCCGGTGATGTGTGTCTGAAGGTCTTTGGTGTAATCTCCGCCGGAAAGGGCAATACCGAAAAGTCTTTCGGAAGATTCGCAGATATCAAGTGCACGCATCACGCCTCGTGCTGATTCAATAGCTGCCATGATCAGAACACTTCCCTCTTCACGTCCGAAATCTTTTTCAGCCTGAACAACTTCAGCTTCTACCACTTTTACGTCCTGTGCGGATTCTGTCTTTGGAATACGGATCGCATCACAGCCGCCTGCTACTGCGCAGCGGATATCTTCTTTCCAGTAAGGAGTGTCCAGTCCGTTAATTCTGACAACACGTTCACATCCTCTATAATTAATCGTCTTAAGTGCATGATAAAGAGAAAATCTGGCTGCATCTTTCTGGTTTTCTGCAACCGCATCTTCCAGATCAAGCATGATGGAATCCGGTTTGTAAATATAAGGATCTTTGATCAGTCCCGGTTTCTGTGCATTTAAAAACATCATGGTTCTTCTAAGTCTTTTTTTATTCGGATTCATTATCTGATCGCACCTCCCCACGGTAAATCTTCGATCTGTCCTACCGAACGGTAAACAGCTGCTTCGATTCTTGCTTTGATCGTACAGTCAAGAGCTCCTTTATCTACGATTGTAAGCTTTACATTATCGATTCCCAGATTTTCCAGTGTTTCATAAGCTACTTTCTTAATCTGGTTTCCATACTGATTGATCACTGCGCTTTCCAGTGAAAAATCAACTTTTCCTTCTCCGGCTTCTACTGTTACCTGGCAGTCACTGGATTCTAATGTTCCTGCAATTGCAGGTTTCTTGATTTCCATTCGTGCTTCCTCCTTAACATCCATTTGCATTAGTATTTGCTTCGTTGTGTTTATCATAGGGTTCTTACCTTACAGAAACACCTATGGTTTTTTTAATAATTGTTAAGATTCGCATATTTTTGCTGTTACAACTGGTCTTTCCAGTGCCTGTGAATTCATATTCACCCAGCGTTTCATATATACCCTGTCTTCTTTCCATTCAAAAGACACATGATCAAAAAAAGCCATCTCCGGATAGCGCCATTCCATCATCAACACATTTTCTGATTTCCAGTAAGCGCATGCGGCAATTTTCATTTCATCCATCTCATACTGATGGTGCAGATATCCACCTGTCATAGAGGTTTTCCCATGAATCCAACAGTCCAGTCCTGCTTCTACAAAATGTGTTCCTCTGTTATCTTTCATCCAGAATATTACTTTATCTTCTAAGAATTCCAGACCTGTTTTTTCTATTTTATCTTCATTCTCAAAAGGTTCCATTTCTATTTTCCGATTTCCTGAAACTATTTTGTTACTGACAGATCTGTTTTTATTTTCCAGAGACATTCTGAGACCTTTATTTTTTAATACATTCCACATCTTTTCAGCGAAATTTCTTTCTTCTTTCATCGGATCCAAAATCTCTTTTTGAATCAGTTCCGTCTCCAAGTAATTACTGTCTGCCGTAGTGATAGCAATTACCATATTTTGTTCCGGAATAATCGCACAGGTCTGTCCAAACATTCCATCTGAACACCAGATATCTCCTGTATGCGTCCAGTGAAAATTATAATCTTTTTCTCCTGCTTTCCTTGGTTGTGGATCTTTTTTACCGAGTGCAAGATTCACCCAATCAGCACTTAATAATTGTTTTTCTCCCCATTTTCCTTGATTCAGATAAAGTAACCCAAGTCTGGCCATTCCTTCTACCGTAATGCTCACACCATTTCCACCTGAACAGATTCCTTCCGGACTTTCTCCCCAGCTAAACTTCTCCAGACCAATGTACGGTGCCAGTTCTTCTTCGATCAATTGATGGCATGTTTTTCCTGTAATACGCTGTACGATCGCTGACGTAATATAAGAATTCCCACTTGAATACATAAATTCACTTCCCGGCTCTTTTACAAACGGTACTTTAAAATATGCATCCAGCCAGCTGGTTTTTAATGGTCTCCATTCATTTCCACCTATACTTCTTTCCTGTCCACTGCGCATCGTAAGTAAATTCCGTATCGTAAGCTTCTGAAGATACTCATTTGCTGCCTCACGATATTCCGGAAAATAATCAAGTACCTTATCCTCCAGCTTTATGAGTCCTTTTGTATATGCAATTCCCGCCGCTGTATTTGTAAAACATTTTGTAAAAGAATGGACAATATGTGGGATTTCCTTCCGATACGGTTCATTATATGCTTCAAATATAACTCTATTGTTTCTCAAGATCATGATTCCATGGATCTCTGCTTCTCTTTTTTCCATCTCGTTCAGAAAATTAATAATATATTCTGATGATACGCCTTCCTCTTCCGGAGTTGAATAGGTTAATTCTTTGTTCATGCTGCCACCTCATCTAACTTTATTTTAAACTGGAAACGGGGGACAAAATTTTGCCCCCTTTGTTATACATAACTCTTTTCTGTCTTTTAAAAGAACGGGAATACCAATGGAAGAATTCCTACACAGCATATAAAGCTGATAATAACCAATGGCCATCCAAATTTTGCAAAGTCAGTAAATTTTAAGTTTGTAAAGATCATTAATGTCTGATTTGTTCCTGATGCGATCGGTGTCAGGAAAGAGCATCCTGCTCCAATTGCAATTGCAAGAACAATTGCCTGTGGGTTTGCTCCCATTGATTCTGCAATAGAGATCCCAATCGGGGCAAGTACTCCTGCGGTTGCCATATTGTTCATAAACTGTGTTGCAATTGCCGATCCAAGGAACAATACTGCTGTGATCAGATACAGATTTTTCGTATCTCCAAGAATACTCAGCACAACAGCTCCAAACACTTCCCCAAGTCCACTGTTCTTCATAACTGCAATGATCAAATTGATACCTGCACAGAAAAGTACCATATCAACACCGAATGAAGTGATTACTTCTTTTGGTTTTACAACAGTTGTAAGAACCGAAACCGCGATTAGTGCATATCCGATAAAATTCGGGTTCACTGTAATATCTGTAAGCGAATCCAGAATCAGAGCAAGTACGAACAGAAGGAAACTGATTCCTACAACCATCTGTTTCTTTTTCATTTCAGGTGTAATTTCTGTAGCTACCTCTATCTCTGAATTGCTTGGCACTGTTTCCTCATAAGACGGGCACCAGCGGTTCATCACGATCATATAAATTCCACCCAGAATAAAAATCGGAATACCTACCCAGGCAAAATCAAACATGCCAAAAAGCTTAAGTCCAGCTTCTTCAAGCGCTGTATTTGCATAAATATTTGTCGGTGTTCCAATCAGGGTACAAGCACCCCCTAAAGTACTTGCATAAATTACAAACAAAATCATTTTTGAATGACTGATCTTATTTTTCTTAGCAATACTGAAAATCACCGGCAAAAATGCCATTGCAACATAACTGTTCTGCAGAACAAATGATACCAGTCCTGATGCAAGATAAAGAATTGCAAAAATTAACATTTCTTTTTTCTTTCCACTTACATTACCGGTTAATTTATCTAAAGCATTTCCCATTACGATATCAAGCCCCGTTGCAGCAATCATTCCTGAAAACATACATATAATTGCCATCAGATGAAAACTTGAACTGCTTAACACGGCATATACTCCGTCTGCATCCATTGTTCCTGTAAATACAACGATCGGTGCCATAATCAAAAAACAAAACCAGTTTGGTAATTTTGGCGTTGCAAGAACTGCAACGAAAACTATTAATGTCAGAATCGCTCCTATTGTAGCCATACTCATCTTTCTTTTCCTCCGTATCCATATACAATAAGCTTTTTCGGAGTGCGCTTTTCCAAAAACTCTCATTCTTCTCTTATATGATGTTTACCGGCTCATCACGTTAATCTTATTATAATTGTCTGTTACTGTTTTCACCAATGCCAAAAGAAAATAGGGGTATAGCTTCATGCTATGCCCCTATTTCTCCATTTATTATTTTCTCTTTCAAAACAGATATACAGTACTTTTCCTGTCTGGAAAGGATTTTATTTTTCAAATATATAATACCTGTTTTTGTCTTTTTTACCTTGTTTTTTCCAATGCAAAAAAAATCAATATCTTTTGTATTTGTTATATATGGAAGGAATACTTCTGATATAAAACAGAATCCCATTCCTCGCTCCAAGGTCTGCATTGCAAGCATCGAACTGTTTACGATCATCTTTGGCTTCAATTTTTTTCCATATTCTTCAAATATCTGATCGATCTCTTGTCTGACATAACAGGAATTGTCCTGGATAATAAACTCATTCGGCATCATCGAAATATCCATCCATGGATATTTTTCACCTTCTCTTTTTTCTGCTTTCTGAAGCATCATATACTTCTTTGGAACTGCAAGTAACATATAATCTTCTACAATAAGATCAAATACGATAGAAGAATCCTTTTCACTCAGATCCGGTCCTATTGCCAAGTCATAGGTCCTGTTTTTTAAGCCTGGCAGGATTTCTTTAGCCATGACATTTGAAAATGTTGCTTTACACCCGATGTATTTTTTACTGATCTTCTCCTGAACTTCCATTGCCAACAAAAGACTGGCGCTTAGAGACATGCATACAGGTATTT
>ERZ1673752.2239-NODE-2239-length-22474-cov-5.342388_pt1 | contig 22474 bp, 24 predicted proteins | sample MGYA00580195_ERZ1673752 | MGnify/ENA primary metagenome ERZ1673752 (study PRJEB41218, sample SAMN15661744) | gut metagenome | host: Homo sapiens | place: Canada: London | collected 2015-08-20/2019-03-30 | study: EMG produced TPA metagenomics assembly of...
CCAGCAAACAACATAGACTTTTCCGGCAAAGGTCTGTTTTTTTAATATGAAAAATATGTTAATAACAACATATTTTATTATTTACAAATTATGTTGTTTAGGATAAAATTATGTAATAAAGTTAAGTGAGAGGTATTTTATATGCCAAGAAGAAAAAAACTGCCACAAGACCCTGATTATGAAAATATCGGAAAAAACCCAGAAAATCATCTTATTCAGAAGTCAAACCCATTGCTTACTTTATCTGAAACTGATTTAACGCTGACAGAATTTAAGATTTTGGATGCCTATCTTGCAAGAATAGATAGTCATAAGCCGGAAGGAAGATTTGTTAAGTTTGATAAAGGGAAAATCGAGGAATACTTAGGTGTCACGCAGATAAAGTCTCCAGACCTTGAAAAGCGGATTGATAATCTTTTTCAGGTTGTCACAATAAGAGATCAGGGAAAAATGGAGGGCTTTACTAAGATTGCTCTATTTGAGAAAGCAAGATGCTATCAGGATAAAGATGGATTATGGCAAGTAGAGTTAGCTTGTTCTCAGTCTGCAATGGAATATGTTTTCAATGTGGAGAATATAGGATATTTGAGGTACAGACTGAAGAATGTAATAAATTTAACTTCAAGGTATAGCTATATTTTGTATTTATATCTTGAACAAAATAGAAGAATGCACCTAACTTGGGAAGTTGATTTAGATGAATTCAAAAATATTTTAAGATGTACAGCAGAAACTTATAAATCATATTATCGCTTTAACGATTTAATACTAAAAAAATGCCATTTAGAAATAAATGAAAAAACACAGTGCAAGTTTTCGTATGAGCCTATTAGAAAGGGAAGAGCAGTAAAGAAAATTTGCTTCACTTTGAAATCATTGGTTCCTGAGTTGGAAGAAGATGAAGAGGGGCTAAACCAGATCACAATAGCGGACTGGCAGAGTGATGAAGCTAAAACCGATATTATTGGATTTCTTCAGGAAGCTTGCTGTCCTCCGGGAACAGAAAAAAGTGAATTTACCCGTGCAGAAATGCAGGAAATTCTTACTGTGCTGGTCGATGTTCCGGACATCCTACTGCCCGTTAATATTCCAGTAGATAGCATTGAGTTCCGGCGTTATCACTATCTCACAGAGAAGTACGCCCGAATGAACCGTATTTCTGAAAAGGTGATAATAAAAAATAGGGCGTCTTATCTTGTTGCCATGATAAAAGCAGATTGCGGAAGGTGATTGACAGCGAATCTGAGCAGAGTTATAATTTTTTTGTAAAACGGTCGTTTTATAGAATATTTTACAGTTGAACGAAAAATGCCGGTTTTTTATAAAAAAAGATTACGTAAAACGGTTTGTAAATCAAATTATTTTTTTAAATAATAAAAACATTTTATGAAATGATTTGAACTATATTCGAAGTGTAAAGTTATATTAACAGATAAAAAGTTTTATTAGTTTTGTTTGAGATAGTTTAAGAAAAGGAGACTGTCAAACAGTCTCCTTTTCTGGTTATAGGATATTCAAATTTTTCCTTTATGATCTTTTATGTTCTCAACAAATAACTGTGTGACTATTATTCCAATAACCAGAATTATAATTTCACAACGATTTATAAAGTATCTAGATATAAGAAACCCAAGTAATAAAAAATCAACAATCAAAAAACAATATAACCATATCCGGTTCAGCTGAAAATAAATTATATATATCGTTATCAATATACCTAAAATCAATAATCTTAAAATACCGTATAAAATATATGGATATGCATTGTAACTAATACGTCTGATATTTTCAAAGGTTTCCATCAAAAAAATATCTACAATCATAAACAAATGCAAAATACATATACTATATTTTGATATGATTTTAGTTATCATAGGGGTTATTTACGACTGAAAAACTCCAAGTCGAAGTGCCACGTCCTAAAGTCAATTGATAATTAGCTCCCATCAAACAATTATATGATGTTGATACAGCACTCCATGAAGATGGTGCTGTTACTGACCAGGACGAAGAAGTTGGGGTATATGTTGCAGACTTCGTTTGATATCCTCCTGAATAAAATCCCTGGCATGCATATCTTACACTTTGACTTTTTACAGAGACCCCACTATTAGCTCTAGAATGAGTTCCTCTTACACTAGTAAGTTTAACATATTGTATTCCATCTACTTCAGATAGATTGTAATTTACAATAAGATGTGCTTGTATAGAACCGGAAGAATCCCATTCATCCATATCTATAGATCCCGATCCTCCAGCACGTCTGATAACTTCAATATCTTTTTGGATTTTAATTTTTGAGATTTCATCCAATGGGAAAATAGCAATAGTATCTTTAGAAATCTCTTTTTCACCAGTATCAGCGTCAGATCTTATCACACGTTCTTTTTCAAAAACAAAACTTCCATCAGCTTCTTGATAAAATTTCGAACTTTTAATAAATTCAGATAATGCTGCTTTATTTTGTAAAAGATCTTCGCTTTTGCTTATATCTAATTTATCTGCCGCGAACGAAATCATACATGAGGATACTATTAACACAAACATTAATAGAGTTCCTAATAGATATCTTCTTTTATTCATAAGTCACCTCCAAATTAATAAGTTTCATCTTAATATCATATCAACTAAAATAAAATATATCTCCGTTTTTATACCTCATAGGATTAAGCTTTTTCATAAAATGAACCGCCTTTTAAAATTAGTGATTTTTAGAGTGGCATAGAATAAATTTGTTAAAAATACCTAAATTTAGTTTACCATGGATGCTATATTAACAACAAGTGCATAAATTATTAAGGTTTCCTTAGATTCTTATATGCGTAGATACATCATTTTTGTAGGAAATAGGTAGGTTCCATTTCCAAGTTTAACTGTGGTTCCTGTGTTATTTGAGAAGTGGACAGATAGAAGGGAAGATCTGTCTGAACGTCTTCTGTATTTGTCAGATGGAATATCCCATAGTAGGCTGTCCCGGTTTCCTCATAGGAAATAGTATATGTCCCGGTTTCACTTACTCCTGTTTCTCCATTGAAGCGAGAATAGGTATTATCAGCATTTAGATCAAAAGTCCAATACACTGTATTTTCTATAGGCGTATCATCGAAAGTTCCTCTCCAGGACGAGCCGATAACAGTTTCGTTTGTGCGCTTGACCTTATCTTCCCACAATGAAGACAGATCGGGATTATCGTTTCTGCGAATCTGTCGTATATGCTCTACACTTCCATCTTCATGAATTATAGTTCGTTCTTTAGAGGAATCGGTTTCAGGGTAAATATGGGCAATAATTGGAGGCTCTGGAAGTGTTTCTGATTCTTCTAATGCTGCTATTTCTTCCGGAGCTTCTGTTGGTTTCATATCAAAGTCTATTTTTATAGTTTTACTATAAGTTTTGCTATTATATGGAAAACCACCAGATGAGATGCTATAAAAATTATCATTTCCAATTTCAACAGTAAATGGCACATTTTCCTGTATATCTCCATTATCCCTTGTAATGGTCGCTTTGAAGGAGTATCTGCTTTCAGCTGATGAACCGAGAAGAACCTCTTCTTGGCGTATTTCTGTAATTTTGTATTTATATGCTTTTGCGGGAAAAAGTTCTGTAAATTTAGGATCTTTTCGCATTTCATGTTCTTCATTTGCAGAAACCAAAAACTCTGTATCTGTTATATGGAGCGTATACCCCCCGGGCTCTGTGAAGCTTTTTTGATTTTTCCAATCTCCTGTAGTCAGAATTTTCATAAGAATAGTTTCATTAAAATTCTGTTCTTCTGCGGCTGAAGATTCCTGAACCGCTTTTGCCTCATTCAGCTTATCTTCTGTCCGGTAATAAGTATGTCCTGATGCTTTCTCAGAATAAATGAGGGTGATTTCATCCTTATTTTGAACAATGCTTAATCTGGTTTCTTTTCCGAAGGTATCTTTCAAAATAAGCATGTCTCCAGAGATAGTGTAGATTCCATCTTTCAGCCATACAGAAGACGTATAAGACCCATCCTCTTTCAGAGTAAGCATATCGCCATTTTCCCGGTCGCTATACCATGAGCCAAGAATGTCATAGCTTTTCTGTTCTGTTACAGTATCGGTATTCTGTGCCGCAGAGCTTTCATTATCTGTGTTTTCCTTTTTTTTGCCGCAGGCGGCAACTGAAACAGTAAAGAGTATGCAGCATAATGCAGCAATCCAAAGTTTAGTCCGTTTATTCATGCTCTGCCTCCTTTTCCCTGATTTCTTTCTTTTCTTTCAATTCCAGAATTAGAGATTTAAGCTCTGAAGTCGGCATCGCAAGTCCTCTGGTGAGAGAAAGAATTTCAAAGTTTTCTAACTCTTCAATTTCTCCAGTGAGCTTCTTGATTTTACTTTGCAGAGCAGAAAGATGGGCATTTGCTTTCATAAGCGCAGCCTTTTTCTCTCTGATCCGATCTTCGGTTGATTTCTTTGCCATCATGTCCTCCTTGAAGTTAAGATAATAAAATAATAAGAAATTATAAATTTATAATATTAAGGTGCATTTTCTGTAGCAAAAACATGGGTGGGATCTTCATACCGAAATTCAAATGTCTGTGAATCAGTGTGATAGAAGATCGTCAGTATGGAATCCTGAATTTCTGAAACACTGACCTGCAGCTGATAGGTATGCCCGATGAGCTGCAGGCTTCCTGGAATCCCGGATAATTCCCATGCAGCAATATTACAGGTCTTTAAGAACTTATCCGTTTCATCGGTAATTCTGCTCCAGGCATCCAATGGCAGGGTGTTTTCCGGAGCATAAAAGCTGTCCATATTCACGAAGTGGATTTTGTCTTTTGACCAGATGATTTCCTCCGTCTCTCCTGTTGCAGCGTAAGGTTCCTGTTCTTCCGGATCGCTTTCATTAGCAAGGCTCTCCATATCCAAGGTTTCTGCAAAGCTGATGCTTTCCGGGAAAGAGGAAGCTTCCTCTGCTATCGTCTCTGAAAAGGAAACAGAGCTTTTGCTTTTCAGAAAGGCTGCTATACTCAGGGCAAGAACAATAACAGCGAGAATAGCAGAGATTATAATATATTTTCGTGTTCTCATAGCCGAATCCTTTCGTTTAATCTCCTGTCAAAGAAAAGTGCATGTAGTCCTTTTGGCTCTTCCATGCGCCTCCCCATGCAAATCCGTGCCGGATCCATATATTGGCAACCTCCTGTGTAATAGAATAGGGATTGCTTCCTGGCTGGTAAAGAGAACCTGTGTTAAGAACATATTTGCCATTCCGTAGGAGGTACTGTGCGTTTTCGTTCACATTGATGTCGAAAGCAAGCCCATAGGAATGAGATGAAAGGTTCTTTTTCCCACTGCCATTATTCTTATATCGATAAGAATAACAGGAAACATCATAGGCAATAAAGCCTATATCCGCCATTTCTTCAAAAATTTCCTGGACTTCAGATACAATATTGGGATTGCAGGTTACTCTTCTGCTGACTCTTTGTCCGGACTTGTTGAGGCAGGGAACAGAGATTGTCACCATATACTGATCCATAGCGGCTTTTGTTGCCGGAATGCCTCCTGGGAATGCCCTGGCAAGAGCAGCTCCCTTACTTCCTGAAAAGCTTTCCAAGCCGGACATGCGATCTCCCAGGAAGCCAAGTCCTGAATCAGAGAGATACCCGGAATAACCATCCAGATAGAAAGCAGGATTTGTATTAAATCCATTTTCGATAAAATATTCCAGGTGCAGGATTGATGCCGAACCGACCTTCCCAATCACAGAGCCCAGGGAAACACTATCTCCGGAAGAAACAGTGATGGAAGAAAGCCCTCCATACAGAACCTCGCTTTTCCCACTTTTCACCCGGATATAGTTTCCATAGCTTCCGGAAGTGCCTGCTTCAGATACGGTTCCGGACTTTATACAGCAAACCTCTGCCCCGGAGCTTTTGGGAATATCCACGCCGTCATTATGGATAATGCCGTCATTCTCTGCTTTCCATCCCCAGCGTTCTTGCAGAGAGTATTCCGCTTTGTCGGCAAATGGATTTCCAAGCTCCTTTCTGGCAGTATAAACACCAACATCCTTCAAGACCCCATAGAGCTCCTTCTGATCTTCCGTAAGAAGAGTATCAAGATTTTCTGTAAGGTATGAATCAAAGCTTCCTGTATGAACATTGACATCCATGTGATACCGAATTTCTGTCCAGCTATCTGTTGTTCCGTCTTCATTTTCATGTTCATGCTCAATTTCTTCCTCCCATTCACTGGTTTCGAAAGAATGCAATGCGTGATGAATGGTTGTGAGTTCCTCCTTAACGTTAGTTCCTCCAAAAAATCCAAGGATCGGATTATCAAAGGTATAGTCCTCATACTTACAGTCAAGGTACATCAGCATGGAATCTGCATTTGTATAGATCATAATATCATTTCTTGAAACAGAGGCACCATTGACATAGAAATGATATTCGTCTATACCGTCTCCGGAAATATTTCTAATTTCACTTGTGAGATTTGCATCCAGCTCCGTGATATAGTCGTAAGTCTTTGCGAGCTCTTTATCCTCACTCTTCAGGCTGATCACCGGAAAAATGGAAGTGATTGAGGAGGCTGCTGTTATCAATAGAGCGATCAGAAGCACAATAAGCCCTGCAATCAGGCTGATCTTTATCGCAAGAGGATTGGATAAAAAGCTTTTAATGGCTGCAACGCTCTTTTTTACAATGGTCTGTGCTGCTTGTGCAGTCTTTTTTACTCCTTTCGCAGTCCCTTTTGCAGTCCATTTAAATGTCCGTCCTGCAGAGGCCAGCATCCGCTGGGTTCGTCTTGCCTTGAACCAAACATCCTTTGGGGCAGTAATTGCCTTAATTCCAAGGTCATCTGATCCATGAAAGTCCTCTGCCAGCGTTCCGATCTTCTTTTTTAGGGTATTGGCAGGAGAGAGCTGGGACATCAGCTGTCCCTTATTTGATAGTTGTTTTTCTATCTTGGCTTTATCCTTATATGCTGACAAATGAATATTTGCAGACCTTACAGCTCTGCTGGAGGCAAGCAGGGCATACTTTCCTGCCTTATAGCCATAATACTTAGTCTGTGCCGCCGCTCTTTGTGAAAGCTCCTCCGGATCTTGATTTCCTAACAATACCCTTCGTTCAGCAATGCGCCCGGCATTCTGTAAGAAACCGTTTGCATCCTTTTTCTTTCCGGAACCGGTTTGAACAGAACCGGAAGAAGCTTCTGTCAAATCGATACCAGGCTTAACAATGTTGCTCTTTGCAGTATCCTGAATGGAAGACTTTACAGAAGATCTTCCGGCAACGCCAGCTTTGGAATCTTTAATAATCCGGCTTTCAGATTTCAGCACAGCATTTCCGGCTGCACCGCCCACTTTTTTTCCTTCCCCTGTCTTTTCTTCAACTGTACCGTATCTTGCCTGTTTCTTGATGGAAATTTCCCGATTGTAATGCTGATACCGTTCCGCCTGATAAGAAGCCGGCACTCTTTTTTGAGAAGCCCCTTCCGGAATTGTTTCATACCTTGAGGCAGCTTCCGGGTCAGAAGTCTCTGTGCGGTATAACTCCGGTTGCTGTAAGGGATAGCTTTTTGAAGATTTTGAAGGAAGCTCTGAACTTTCGTACCTTTCTGCCCTTAATAGTGCAGAATGATCTTGAGAGTGAATGCTTTGTCTGGCAGAATCCCGATCAGAGGAATGGATCACATCTTTCAAATGCTCTCTGTTCGTGTCCCGGATGATGGCAGCATCTTCTTTTGTTCTTATGTTTCTGCTCATTCCCCCTCCTTGGACTAATAATATAAATTCTTAATAATATAAAGTTAAAACATTATAAAATTGTGTTATCATCATGTTTTACAGTTTCAAGCCCTGTTACCTCCTCGATACGGGTGGTCATCATCTCATAGAGCGGATTTCCCTTTGGGAAGTTATCGACAAAAGGAACAATGGATTTACCGGCAAAAAGAAGTCCGCTTCCGGCAGGAGTATTGGTGACATAGGAAAGCTGTTTGGTACTCATGTTAAGGAGTCCGGCAAGCTCCACTCTGTCCGGCTGCGCCTGATTCAGCATCATAATAAAGTCACTGTTGGAAAGCATTCTCCGAGCCAGATCGGAGAGAAGCAGCGTTTCTACATTCTGTGTAATTGCGGTAGGAATTGCTCCCCATTTACGGCTTCGGCTCCAGAGTTCAAAAAAGTACTGCGCCGAATATTCATTGGAAAAAAGAAGCTGGATCTCATCAATGTAAATCCAGGTGCGTTTTCCGACCGCTCTGTTCTGTGTGATCCGGTTCCAGATCTGATCGAGGACAATCAGCATTCCAAGCGTCCGGAGCTGCTTTCCCAGGTCACGGACATCATAAACAACAAGACGGTTCTTTGTATCCACATTGGTATGGTGACTGAACACGGAAAGGGTACCGTCAATATACAGCTCCAGCGAAAGCGCAAGGCTCTTTGCTTCCTGTTCCGGCTGCTCCTTCAGGACTTCATAGAAGTCCTTTAAAGTGGGGATCGGATACTTCTTCGGGTCAGCAAAATACTTCTGATAGGAAAGCGTGCAGGCACGGGAAACAATGGAACGCTCTCCAGCAGTCAGTCCTGCCTTTCCTCCGACAAGCAGTTCCACCATGGTGAGGACAAACTCTGCCTTCAGCATCAGCGGATCATCGTCATCAGCATAATTGTCCGTAATATCCATAGGGTTTATGAAATTCTTGCTTCCGGCGGAGATATGGATATGCTCCCCATGGAAGCCTTTTGCGATTGCGGTGTATTCCCGCTCCGGATCAATGATCAGCACTTCCGCATTCGGATCAGAGAGCAGCACGTTTATCATCTCTCTTTTCGCAGCAAAACTCTTTCCGGAACCTGGCGTACCTAAAATTACGCCATTCGGAGCTTTCAGGCTGTACCGGTTGAAGAAGATCATATTCCTGGATAACGCATTCAAACCGTAGTACATACCTCCGGACTGATAGAGCTCCTGCGTTGTAAAAGGAATAAAAACTGCAGCACTTCCGGTTGTCTGTGTCCTCTGAATGTCAACACTGTTCTTTCCAAGAGGCAGCGTTGAGTTAAAGCCTTCTCTCTGTCTGTAGTCCAGAGGAACCGCTGTACAGGATTTTTCCGCACAGATAGAGCATATCTGAATGATATTGTCAGAGAGTTTTTCCATATCCGGAGCAAAGGTGTAAAGGAGGATCGTGCTTTTGAACATCCTCTGGTTATCATTCTCCAGACTGTCCAGCAGTCTTTCTGCTCCGGCATACTTGCGGCGTATCTCCTGCGGAGTGGAGAGTTCCGGATTCCGTCCTTTTTCTGATGCCTTTTCCTGATTGGCACTCTGCTCCATTTCCATAAAGGCAAGCGTTCTCCGAACCTTTTCCAGTGCTTTATCCTGCTTGATTTTATCCAGGTGGACGGAAATCACAAGATCGATCGGAAGATCCGTCAAGCGGGTAAGAAGCTGATCCGACATGGTGGCGGGATAATCCCGTATGATAAGCACCTCTCCAAAGTAATTTCCAACCTCAAAGCTGCGTTTGTCGCTGAAATTAAAGCTCATTGGGGCAATGACCTGCTTTGTTGTCAGACCGCTGTAGATCAGTGTTTCATAGTCAAATCGAAAAGGCTCATAGGGGCGTGTAAGCCCCTGAAGGATCTCCAGGCGCTGGGCTCCGTTCAGAACCTCAATGTCACAGCCCAGGCTCTTGAAATGGCTGCCATAATCAGCCTCCACACGGGATAGTGCCGCTTTTGCATGGCGGTAGGTTGCTGCTGTTGTGGAAATGGTGATGTACTTTTCCCGGATGATGCTGTTTTCACCCTCTAAAGCCTTATCGGAGAGCATACGGTTCATGATCTTCCGGTATTCATCCTCGGAATCATGATTCATCTTCAGGAACATGCTCTCCCGGAATAAATCTTTGTCAATGTTTCTGTCATTGATCGTGATCTGATAGTGCAGGGGCGGTTCCAGAGTATTCAGGATTTCACAGTATTTAGAAAAAATATCAACCTGTTCATCTCTCCTTGCTGTCTGGTAATTGATGTCCGTGATCTTCATGGTCATTGAGTATAGTCCTGTTTCCACCTCGCATATTCCATCGTCGAACATTTTTAAATACCCGATATAATCCACGGCATTCTTCGGTGCCGCTTGCTGCTTTGCGTTCCTGATCAGCTTTTCGTTTTGCTGCTCTGTACTCTTTTTGAGCTGCTTTAATTTTTTGTCTTGTTGCCTTGCTTTTTCTCTTTGCTGCCGTCTTATCTGTCTGGAAGACAACGGCTTCTCTGATGCGGCGGTTTTCTCTCCGTTCGGTTTTGGTAAGGATTGGTTTTCCGTTTCCGGTGCTTTCTTTTTCAAAAATCCAAGCATAAGACGATTTCCTTTCTTCCGGAGCCTTCAGCTCCTTCTCAATATCTGTTTCCGCTTCCAAAGTCAGCTTATGGATTCCCAGTTTGTGCCTTAGCATCAAAGCAAAGAATTTTTCAAAGGGTTGTCCGTCCTTTTGAATAAATCCTAAAGCCATAAATGGCAGCGCCTCTGCAATAATGACGTAGCTTGTAGTATCCATGGACAATCCAAGCGTCTTTGTGCAGAGAAAGTATGATCCAACACCAAGGACAACTGCCGCCGAAAAGCATCCAAGCTGCCGGAGTGACATATTAAAAATCAGTTTTTCCTTGTAGTCATCAATTTCTACAGGAATATCTACTTCAATAGCCAATAAAAACCACCTCTCTTTTAAGCCATGTAAAAGCCTCTGTAAGCGGCTTTGCTCTTTGCTTGATAAAACTATGCATAAACATGTGGAAGACGCCTTAAAAACGATTCTGGAGCGTTCTGGCGGCATTCCACGAGATGCCACTGTCTGTACTGTCCTCAATGCCCTTTGCAAAGGGCACGCCGGACGGCTTCCCTAAACTTTACTCAGGGGCTCTGCCCCAAACCCCGCACTCGCCGTGTGGCAGAGGGGCAGGAGCCCCTGTCCCTTGCCTGAGAGTGTGCTCCGTGTCACTCTGTCAAGGAGCTTTCACGGCATATCCTCGCCGGATTTCTCCGGCTCCGGTATTCCATGCTCTCCTTGACTGCGTTCCCGCTCCTTTGTCAATGCTTACATTGCCCCACAGATGCTCTTTGCCCATTTACCGGTGGAAAAAACGGCAAGGATTAGAACAACGGAATAACAAAGAGTTCCAAGGAGTAACATATAAATATTTGAATTTTCTGTTGTGGCAGCGTCTTGAAAAGCTTGATTAAAAATCATTGGATAGAAGGTCAATACCAGATAAATCAAAGTTCCCTGTATGCAGACTGCCGCAAACGATTTAAAAAAATTCTTGCCAATCTGAGAAAGCTCATCATTTGGAATCGTTGCAATCGGAATCGGAGAAATGGCAAGGTAAATATACAGCTCAATAAAACGGGTAATGATAATGACATTGGAAAAAGCTACTGCAAATAAAGTGATTAAAAAAACTATGAAGCAGAGAAGCAGCACCGGAATGCCGGGAATAAAGCCAATGTCAGAAACAAGTGTTTCTGCCTGTTCTAAGTTCATTCCTCCTTGAATACTTTCTCCACTATTTATTCCATTGATTTTTTGTGATAATTCTGCTGTTACGTCAAATATTGCTTTCATAACGAGCGGGATATTATCGACCACCATCTTGCAGACTACCATTTTGAACATCACCCGAAATACAAGCTCCGCTCCAAGAGGCGTACCGCCTCCGGAGCCGTCGATCCGGACACTTGCTTTATAGAGCTCCATAACGAAAAAGAGGGACAGGATAACATAAGCAACCGGCATACAGACACTTCGCATGACTGTATCTGCATATTCATAAACTCTATCCAGATAAGAACCGAAAGCCCCTGTTAGAGCATTAGAATTTCCTGTTAATTCAACAGTAATATCATTGATCCATTGAAGAACTTTCAAAATTGCATCAGACATAACGTTTTCCCTTCAAAAAAGACAGCGACCAAATGCCGCTGTCTCCTATATGTGCGGCTTTATGGTGCAGTGATATTTCCAAACAGCGCCGCCGCTGCGATAATCAGACCTCCACCTACTATCTGCCAGATCCCAGCCTGAAGACCCGGTCCATTTTTATCTTTAAGAGCTCCGGCAAGCACGATCACGCCCCATACCAGCCAAAGACCGCCGCCAACCGTCGCAAACTTCGTTACGAGTTCAAGCACGCTCTGCAGAGTTACCATTTTTCATTTCCTCCCATTCTACTTTGATGTTTAGCTTTTATTACAGCGCATATAGCGTTATAATCATTTAATTGTTTGTGGTTTTAATGTTTTAAAGTTATAATATCAAAACTACAAATTATTTAATTCAGAAAGCTCCACCACCTGTACTGTGCGGATGCTCCGAAGAAATGTTTCATCCTCCCTCTTTCCTCTCTGCTCCGGATCAAAACGATTCTTCTCATCGGCATCCGAAAGCTTCCGGTAGTTCTTATGCTTTTCAATGTCATACTTCTGTGATCGGAAAGGCTTGCAGCCTCGGATCTTCAAAATACAGCTGCGTCCCTTTAAGGCGCCGACCTCATCCGGAGTGATCAGATCCCGTCCAAGATTCTGGTACTGCAGGGAATAGGATCCATTCTGTCCTCTTGTCTCACTGCTGTTCCGGTTATCTATTGTCGCTTTGCCGCAGAGCTTTGAAATATATTCCAGTGTGCTCTGTTCCATCCCGCCGAGGAACAGAAGACTGTCACAGTTTCCGTTAATTACCTCCCAGGTATCCTTGTACAGATTTTTAATCTGAGCAAGATTCTGTAAGATAATGTCCATTGAGATACCACGGCTACGGATAGTAGAAATTAGGACTTCAAGCTGAGGTATTTGCCCGATATTTGCAAATTCATCCATCATGCAGCGCACATGAAACGGCAGCTTTCCACGATAATCGTTGTCCGCCCGGTAGATAAGAATGTCAAACATCTGCTGGAACATCATTGCTGCAAGAAAGTTAAAGGAACGGTCTGTATCCGGAAGGATGATGAAAAGAGCTGTTCTCTCGCTGCCGATCCTGTCAAGCTCCAGTGTATCTGCAGAAACCAGTCTCCGGATTGACGGGATATTAAAGGCTGCAAGCCTTGTTCCGACTGATACAAGGATCGATTTTGCTGTTTTTCCGGCTGCGAACTTGAAAAGCTCATACTGCTTTACAGCAAACGATTCTTCATTCTCTTCCTTCAAATCATCAAAGATGATGTCCAGCTGACTTTTGAAATTTTCGTTATTTTCCTTTACCTCTGCCATCCGCAGCATATCCATAACAGTCCCCATTGTTTGATCTTCCGGAACGAGTTCAAAAAGGATATATCCAAAGATTGCTTCCAGAAGAGCCGTCTCTGCCTTTTCCCAGAAGTCTCCGGCGTTCTTGCTCTGAGGAGATGTGGTATTGGCAATCAGGTTGTTAATCAGCTTCAGGATGTCATCCTCTGTCTTTAGATATTCAAAGGGATTGTAGCAATCGGATTTTCCCCGGTTGATAAGGTCAAATACTTTAATCCGGTATCCGGCATCCTGAAACATTTTCCCGGTTTCATGGATTAAACTGCCCTTAGGATCCGTGATTACATAGCTGCTATGCAGCTGCATCAAATTCGGTTTTACGAAAAACCTTGTTTTTCCGGAACCGGAGCCTCCGATCACCAGGATATTTTTGTTCCGATTAAAGTCATCATCCTTCGTTCTCTTCATGCGATCCGACATAGAGAGCTGCTCTGTTGCTGTAAGCAGGATATTGTTTTCCGGATCTTTATCCTTGTAAGGAACTATGTCATCTGCTGTACCCCATTCTGCCGAACCATGCTCCTTGCCGGGCATATACTTTTTCGGCTGAAAAGCGTTGTAAAGATAGATCAACCAGACAGCGATTACCCCGATCAGTCCGGCAGTAAGAGCTTCCTTCGACATATCCAGATAAACAACTCTTGAAGTGATTGCCGGAACGATTGTATCTAAAGCAGCATTGATCCGCTCAAAATAGTTGCCGGTCTGTAAAAGAAATACGGCGGCAATTCGATTAAACAGATAAAATGCCAGGGCAGATATAACACCGCAAAATATAAGCTCTGTCTTTTTCATCCTCTCTCACCGATTTCCGCATTCCTGCTTTTCTCCGGAGGTGTCTTTTGCTGTGCAGCAAGTTCCTGTGACTTCTTCGCTGCCTGCTCGATTACATCTTTGATATGTTTCTTTTCCCCGGTTTCTGCTACTGCTTCCTTCAGGACACCCTTTAGCCCTGCATAAATCCGGTCTGTGTCCTGACCTTTGAAAAAGACCGAATATGTTCCGGCAGTTTTGTCCTGCATTACAGAAAAATCTACTGCGTACTTTCTGAGTGCTTTCCGGAACTCTTTGATGTCCTGCCCCGAAAGCTCCACATGCTCCAGCTTTTTGCCCTGTAAATTGAGAGCTTTCATGCTCTGCTCTCCATGTTGCAGCTCAGTATTCTTTTCTAAAAGCCTCTGAATAATTGCTTTTAGCATGGTCAGTGTCATTTCAGATCCGGTCTTATACATGACCATTACTGCCTGCTCTCCTAAATCTGCCGCCATACATCCTCCTCCCCCTTATCTTGTTCTATAAAACGACCGTTTTAAGGTGCATTGCAAAAGGAAATGTAATAAAATAAAAACAAAAACAATGAGGATTGGTTAAATGGTTTTTGGATATGCACGAGTAAGTAAGGAAGATCAGAATATCTTTCTTCAGATAGATGCACTCAGAAAATATGGTGTTGATGAAATATTTGAAGAGAAAATAAGCGGAGGAAGACAAAACAGACCCAAACTTCAGGAACTGCTATCAAAGCTAAGAGTAGGGGATACGCTTGTAATATGGCGTCTTGATCGCCTCGGACGTACTGTAAAGCAGCTTATTTCACTTGCAGAAGATTTTGAAAAGAATGGAATACATTTTGTCTCTCTTCAGGAAAATCTCGACACCACAACTGCAACGGGGAAATTTTGCTTTTATATGTTCTGTGCAGCTGCACAGATGGAACGGGATGTTATTTCAGAGCGCACGAAAGCTGGTCTTGACGCAGCCAGAGCAAGAGGGCGTCGCGGTGGACGCCCTGCTCCGGATAAGAAAAAACTGGATAAAGCCAGAAAGATGTATGAAACTCGTGAATTTAGTGTAAGAGAAATCGCAGAAACAGTCGGAATATCTATATCAACTTTTTATAAATATGTTGTTCATCAGACACCTGAACGAATGCAACAAAGAAAGGAGAAGCAGACAAATGCCAAACAGCCAGGAAAAAATCAACGCCCTGCTGAAGAAAGCTGAAGATGGAATACGAGAAGTCTTTGAGAGCGAAAAATATCAGACCTATCTCACTGCAATGTCAAAGTTTCATCAGTACAGTTTTCGGAATATCTTGCTTATTCACCAGCAAAAGGCAGACGCAAGTTTTGTTGCCGGATATGCAGCATGGCAGAAGAAATTTAACAGGCAGGTTCTTAGAGGCGAAAAGGGAATACAGATCATAGGTTATACCACCAGGAAGCTAAAGAAACAGGTTGAATTAAAAGACGATAATGGAGATATTGTATATTCCTATAAGCCTGATGGAACACGAAAACCTGCTACAAAAACAGAAGAATATATTGTTCCTTCATATATCCCTGTTTATGTGTATGACATATCACAGACTGACGGAGAGCCTCTTCCGGCACTTGTAAATGAGCTAACCGGGGAAGTAAATGATTACGATAAGCTCATGCAGGCAATAGTATCCACTTCTTCATTTCCTATCTCATTTGAGCAAATAAAAGGAGAAGTTAAGGGATATTGTGACCCTATATCTCGTAAAATTGCAATAAAATCCGGAATGAGTGAGGTTCAGACTATTAAAACAGCAATCCATGAGATTACACATGCTGATCTCCATGCTCCGGAACAGAATCTTGCCCTCGCAGATCGAACAGATCGCCGCACAAGAGAAATAGAAGCAGAAAGTACAGCTTTTGTTGTATGCAGCCATTACAATATTGATACCTCGGATTATTCTTTTGGATATCTTGCCGGATGGAGCAGTGATAAAGAGCTCTCAGAATTAAAAGGCAGTCTCGAAATAATCCAGAAACAGGCAAACGATTTAATTTCCCGGATTGATGGTAATTTAATGCTGCTGAAGGAAAAGGAATTATCCGTAGATCAGTCCTGTATCGAAGAGAAAAAAGCAGAAGAACTTAGAAGCTATACAGAAATTCTTGACACAGTGCGCTTTGATGGAGATATTGATCTTGATCGTGAAAAGACCAGAGAACAACTCGGCTTTAAGGATAATATATCCGCAAAAACACCAAGGAAATTCAATGATGTTTTAAAGCACGCAAAGGAGAAAGCTTATCAGTACAATCAATCTATAAAAGAATATCCGGAACCCATGCGAGAAAGAGAGGTAACTTAATGGCATTCTCGATTGAAGAACGAACGCTTATTAAACTTTATTCAGACCCGGAAAATCTCTCCCGTGATAGAGTCCTGAAAAATATACAACACAGCCTTCCGGCAGTAGAAGATCCGGAATTTATAGATCAATTAAATACCATTGTTCGCAAGGTTACTGCTCTTACGGAAGAAGCCTTTCAAAAGATCGATCTTGAAGATGTACTTGAATAACATTATAATATTATAAAGTTATAATATTAATTGACTTTTATAGTTTTTCTGCTAAAATATTAGTGTAAGGAATTTTCCTTGCGGTGGACTGACACCTAAATCCGACGCTCGACATGAACAGCGTAAACATGTCTCGTGGGCTTGCACATTAAAAGCCGTAAGGCAGCAAGAAACCTTGCCGGGCGAATGTACCGGTGGCTGGCGGACAGCAGAAAAATCAGTCATCAAAGGGGAACATGTAACACTGCGGTGTTACTGCTCCCCTTTTAAATTTAGGAGAATTTATGAAAAAAGAAATGGCAATAAAAATTATCGTTGATTGTGCAAAGGATTATCATACTCATCTTGAGAATCGAAATCTTCTCTTTTTATTTGGCTCTTCCAATAAATTAGAATTTTTCGAAGCCTCTTTTTTGCCACGTCATTTCCTCCATTTAACCGGTGCTCAGATAGACAAAAGTCATTTTTCTGGAAGCTCTGATTTCTATGAAAAAGCTTTGAAGAACAATATAAGTCCTAATGATTTTTCCCTGTCTGTAAATGGTACTACTGAAAAGAAACTTCTCATTCTTCCGCAACTTATGAAAATATATCGTTCTGCAAAAATGGTGGGAACTTATAATTCTATAAAATCAGAACTCTACACGGAAAAACTGGCTGGTAATGTGACTGCTTGTTTGGGATTTGTTTTTGACGAAGGCTATTATATCCCTAATACTGCCCTTAAGGAAGATATACGGGATATCACCTATAAACCACAACAAAGAATATTAGCTATCTTCAGAAAACCTATTACAGCTATAAAATATCAAGAATTATGCTATACCGCAAAGGGCGTAAATATTGATACTCTGGTTTTACCCAGAAGTATGAAAGGACTTTTAGACCTTACTCCAGATCAACATAAAAAGAAAACATTTGCTGAGGTAAAAGCAAATGCACTCAAAAAAGCTGATACTTATAATAAATCTATAGAAATCAAAGAAAAATCCACACCAATAAAATCTGATCCTGAGCTCTGAAAGAGATATTCTCTATCCAGAGCTCTTTTAATTTTCCCATATCCCTTTCTTCTCCTCCTGCGCCTTCTTCTGTAACTCATAAAAATGATCTGTATACCTGTTGTTCGGCTGCACTGTCATTACTGCTGCATACCCTTCCTCTAACAGGAGCTCATTAAGCATTGTCTTCCCGTCTTCAAGATAAACATACGCCAATACTCTGTCATACTGATCTGCCATCGAAACATCATACTCCAAATACACTCTTTTGTTTTTAAGCAGACTTCTGACATATTCTGAAACTTCCTCACCTTTCTCCGTATTCCGGCGTTGATCCGGATGGACACTCTCCGGCGCATCAACTCCGAGCAGTCTTATTTTTTCGGATTTCCCGTCAATGATGGCAATAAATGTATCGCCATCTACTATTCTCTCTACCGAATAAGGTCCGAATCGATCCGGATCTGCTTCTTCCCGGAATAATCCCACAATTACCAGAATTATAATACTTACAAGAAGTAATAAGCCAGAGCCAGCTTTTCTTCTATCTCTCCACATCTTCTTTCGATTTTTTCTTTTCATAGTTCCGTTCTTCGACTTGTCCTGTCATAATCTCCTTTACAATCTCTCTTGCCTTCCGGATATTCTCTATTCGACTATTTACCCTATTTAACTGCTCATTGATAGATATTGCCTTTTCATCCTGTTCTCTTACAAGATTCATGACCTTCTCAGGATCAACAGTTGTATTTACTCCCATCTTATCCAGCTGCTCCACAGCAAACCTAAACTCCTCCAGCTCTCCACTATATTTATTAATATACTTCTTTCTGGAGATAAAATTCTGTTTCTGAAAACCTTCAAAGATTGGTTGATACCTCTGATATGTCAGCAGATATTTTGCCGCATTTTTATACTGAATATTTCGTTCATTGAGCTCTTTAATGGTTCTTTTCACCTCCCCGGATTTATCTTTAAGCTCTGCAATCTTGCTATCAAAATCTTCAATTCCGTGTATCTTCTCCTGTCTGATCGTCCGGAGCGTTCTTTCAAGCTCTCTTAGTTCAGACAACCTCTGCTGATTGCTGATATAATGCCATGCAATGTTATCATCATACCTCTTTGTGGCTGTCTCTGCTGTCAAAGGTCTGATAGTTTCAGGAAGCATACTGATTTCCGCAAATCGTCCGGTTACTTGATTTTGAAAGAGTATTGTCAGTTTGTCCCCTCTTATCCCTGTTACCTTACCAATATTTCCCCTATCCTCAGCAATCACATAAGTTTCTCCCGGAACAATTTTTACTCCATCAATCACCGGATAATCTTCTATATCTTTTCCTCTATTTTTTTCGAAAAGCCTTTCAAGAATTTTTTCTTTTGTGTAGTTCTCACCAATAGTTTTTCCTCTGATTTTAGCTGCTCTTCCGTTTTTACTCTCTATTCCAATTTTGTGAAATGTAAGATATTTTCCTTCTAAAATTTCAATTCCATTTTGCTTCAGCTCTTCCTTAAACTCTGAAAAATTCCGGCATTTCAAAATAGCAGCATCTATACTTTCTCTTACCTGGACTTTCCATGAATTACCTTTTTTTACTTGCTCCCACTCATAATGGGACATACTTTTTTTCTTTTGAGGCTCTGCAATTATGCTCAATCCGTTTTCTTCACATATACGGTCGCTTACTTCTCTGAGATGCTTTGCTATTTTATAGTTGTTGAATTTTTTATAATCAAAAAAAGAAACTGCATTAAAAACAATATGGTTATGAATATGCCCCTTATCTATATGTGTACTGATAACATATTCATACTTCCCTTCAAGCACATCATCCGCCCATTTTTTCCCAAGATCATGTGCCTTCTCCGGAGAAATCGGATCATCCGGAGAAAAGCTTTGAATCATGTGATACGCCAGATTATTCGCTCCTCCGGTTTTAGTGTAATCTCCTTTTAGCTCTCTCCCAAGAACAGCTGTCATTCTATATTCAAGTGCTGCTGTGTAAGGGTCTACATTATATCCGGATATTAGAATCTGACCTTCCGTTTTTTGGGGATTCTCGATATAATCCATTACTCTATTTAACGTAGCCTTTATTCCATGTATTCTTGTATAAGCCATACACTTAATCCTCTACCATTTTTACCAGACGTTCAATGCAGGCTCGCTTTACATTTTGATAGTACACCTGTAGGCTCTTTACATCTTTTTCATAAATACTTCTTGTTTCGTTTGCCCGAAGTGCTATCTGATTGATACTTCTTGCAAGGTTCGCAAGCTCTTTTGTAAGAGCCTTTATCTCTGTAAAATCCCGTTTTATAACGTAACCATCTAAAAGCATTTTTCTTGCGTACATAGAAAAATTAGTTGTTCCAACCTGCAACATTTTTTCTTTTATGATTTTCTCTTCTTCTTCACTTACTCTTACAGTAAGCCTTATCTCTCTTTCAAGTTTCTCCATATATATTTCCTCATGATTTTATCGAATTTTCGGGGTTTTGGGCGGAGCACAAACAAGCAAAGAAAGAGTAAATAATTGTTAGATTATTTGCGATTTCGTGGAAGATAGTGACATCTTCCTTTGCTTGCTGTACTTCGCTTCGCTCAGTACCATTGTAGAGCAAAATTCTAAAATTCTCAACAAAAAACAGAGGTAACATGTCCTCTGTTTTTCTACTTTTAGATGGTATTTTCATTTTTTAATTTTTCCAGATATAAATTTATTGCTTCCCTAACTAATGAAGACTTATCTTTTTTCATTTTTATAGCAGCCATAGCAATATTCATATTCTGGTCATCTGTAATATAAAATCCGACCTGAACTGTCTTTTCACCGGTTTCTTTATCTTTACCGATTGCTCGCTTTTTTGTTTGTTTTATATTTTTGTTCCCATTTACAATTGCTTCATTCCTTATTTCTGTTTCCTTAATATCAGATATAAATTTCTTTGCTGTCTCTGTTACATCAAATTTTGCTTTACTCATTACTTATTTTCCTCCAAAAATTCATCAATAAAATCTAAATAATCCTTTGATACATTATTCTTTCCGTCATAGCTGAATATATCTTTTTTATTTGCTTTCGCTTCATCGACCATAACAGAATTTCTAATGAAAGTATGGAAAACTTTAGATTCAATTTGATGTGCTACTGCTTCTGCTAGTTCTTTAATTCCCTGTTCAATGTTTGCTCTGGGATTATATCTTGTCAAAAGAATACCGGAGATTTTTAAATTAGCATTTCCGTATTCCTTTGCAGTATTAACACTATTTACAAGATTTACAATTCCCTTCACACCATCAAAACCATTCGCTGGTATTAAAACTTCATCAGCTGCAAAGAAAGCATTTGTAGTCATGATTCCCAACGTAGGAGGAGTATCTAAAAGAACAAAATCATACTGTTCAACTACAGGAGCAAGTGCTTTTTTTAACTTATGCTCTCTCCCTGTTTGTACAAACTCCATATCCGCACTTGCCAATGCAAGATCGGCCGGAAGAATGTCAAAAACATCAAAATGCTGAATTGCTTCTTCGGCTGTCGATGTACCCTTCATCACATCATAAGTTGTAGCAAGTCCTTCTGTCTCTGCTCCGATATTCGTTGTAAGGTTTCCCTGAGCATCCAGATCAATCACAAGAACTTTATAACCTTTTCTTTTCAATCCAGCTGCCATAGCAGCTGTAGTTGTTGTTTTTGCTACTCCTCCCTTTTGGTTGGCAATGGCTATTATTTTAGCTCTCATTTAACACCCCTCTCGCCTTTAATTCTATTTCCCTCTTCATCATACTTAACTGGTTCAAAGTGCAATCTATATAAAGCATCCTCGACTAATTCTTTTGCAAATTCATTTCCGGTTAAATCCTTTTTACCACTATTTTCTTTTACAGCAAATAAAATGATTTCATTGAATGCTGTACTATCCACCATACGGCATAAATCATCTGTATCACAGGTAGCAAGAAATTCAAATATACGTATCTCTTTCTCTGCAACTTCTTTTTCAATCTTTCCTTTTCCACTAAGATTTTGTAGCTATCTGCCATCATGGAAAATCAATTCATACAGCACCTCCATTCACAAAATTATAATCCTTTAACTTTATAATATTTTAAAATTATAATATCGAAATGTCAAGTTGTTTTAACTTTATAATAATAAAATAATTTAATGCTATAAAGGTGTAATATTGTTCGTTTCGCTGGCAGTCAGTCAATGGGACGCTCCTTAATGCTCCCTCGCTTCGCTCAGTCCGCTTACCGCTCTAAAGCCCATTGACTTCCCTGCTCCGTGCGTTCCCTCGGCTTTGCCGATAACGGGGAACTGAAAAAAAGAACTTTTCAGCCCGTTATCGGACGCCGATTATACGCACTCCGCTCGCTTCACTTCTAAATTTCCACTTCAAAATTAGCGGGGCTCTGCCCCTGCACCCCGGCCTCCTCCAAAGAACTGAATCAAAACGCTTCCGGAACGCATCAGAATCGATTTTAAGGCGTTTTTTTGTTTTATGTATAAAAAACACTAATAGGCAATAAAAACCGTTTACAGAGGCTTGCAGACGCTTAAAATTGAGGCTTTCTATGTCTTAATCACTGAGTATCTCATTTTGATTGACAAGCAATATCATATATTCTAAAATATGTACATAAATAAGTATTAAAAAATGTATATATTTGTATTGGAGGTGTGAGATGATCGCATTAAAAACAACGGATATAAGAAATGATTTTAAAAAGGTCAGCAATCTTATTTTTACAGGAGAAAAAATACTGGTTTCCCGCCCTCGAAATGAAAATCTTGTGATCCTGAGCGAAAAGGAATACAACGAA
>ERZ1673752.2242-NODE-2242-length-22458-cov-15.270901_pt1 | contig 22458 bp, 27 predicted proteins | sample MGYA00580195_ERZ1673752 | MGnify/ENA primary metagenome ERZ1673752 (study PRJEB41218, sample SAMN15661744) | gut metagenome | host: Homo sapiens | place: Canada: London | collected 2015-08-20/2019-03-30 | study: EMG produced TPA metagenomics assembly of...
GCCGAAACGCCGCTTTTACCGCCCGGAGAACGGTCCGGGCAGACAGCTTGGTGGTAGAGATCATAATGTTGAATGATTTCTGTTCGATTTCTTCCTGCACTGCCATCACCTCCCATGCAGCAGGATGCTTTTAGCGTTCATGCTCTGCCGAGGGCTTGGTGCGGGGCTTTTCTGCCGGGGGTTCATCAGGCACCGGCAGCACCAGCAGACGGTTGCCCAGCTTCAGAAAGGCTTCCGGTTGATGGAAAAGCTGCTCGTACTTCTGTGCCAGTTCCGGGGAGAGCGATACAAAATCCTCTTCGCCCAGCCCCACCACGAGAAAAGTCCCAGCAACGGCATCATACATTTCTCCGTTTTCATCCCGAAGGGCACGGTTCAGGGGCAGACCCATGAGCTTGCCGTCATCGTTATAAACAATGGCAACCGGATCTTCAAATGGGTAGCTTGCGCCGATGGAGCCGCCCACTGCCTGCTGCAAAGTCTTCAGGTCGTTATCGATCTCGACCTGCTGCGGATACTGTCCCGGTGCAATTTTCAGCACCGACAAGGTGTTTTCAGCCATGCGAATCCTCCTTTCCGTTCAGCCCGATTTCGCGGCTCTGTGCCGCCTGCATCAGAGCCGCCACAAAGAAGCCGAAAATGGCACCTGCTTCAAAAAAGGCGAAACCGATAAAAAAGTTCAGCATGGCACACCTCACTCCATGCAGATGCAGGGCAGCTTCTGGTCGTCTGCCATCAGGGTGATGCTGTGGCTTGCCAGATACTTCTGGAACAGGTAGACTTCATCGATGGTCAGCGAGATGACCTCGCCGTCCATGTTGGTGCGAACAAGAATCACCGGGCCGGTCAGGTAGTGCTTTCCGCCCATCTTCAGCACCTGCGCCGGGTTGTAGCAGAGCAGCAGCGAGGTGTTGGGAAGGTTCAGGCAGGCATCATCCTCCTCAAAGCAGGGCAGGATGCCGGGAGCCTCGTCCAGCGTGATGATGGTCAGCTCCATATCCGGGGCAATGGCAGCGAGATAGACTTCACCAGGCTTTTTTCTGCCGTTCAGAATCGTGTAGATGCGAGTATCAATGGTGACTTTCTCGGAACGGATGTGAGTGGTAGTAAAGTTCATAGACGTTTCCTCCAAAATTTTTGCAAAAATAAAAGACCCGGAACTGGGTCTTTTGGTTCAGTCTGCGATCAGCGCGCTTCTTCCTGCTTCTTCTGTTTTGCCTGTTGCTTTTTTAGTTGCCACTGGTCGAGCAGCTTGATGATGGTGTCCTCCATCTGTTTCGGGGTGTAGCTGCGCGGGAAATATTTCCGCAGGGTGTCGTTTTTGATGATCACCTTGTCCAGCTCGTCCTTTTTCTCTTCTCCCATGACCGCAAAGGCAACGTCATACGAGAAGTGCCCTTCCTGCGCCAGCCTTTTGAGCCGCTGAGCTTGGGAAAGGGACGGCGCATTCTGGGTGTCGTTCATTGCTTCTAAAAAATCCCGCTGTTGGCTTTCGTCCAGATAGGACAGCTCCACAGCGGGATTGAAGGCGATTTTCTTTTCGTCTACCATGTCCAGCAGTTCAGGGATGAGGCTGGTCAGACGGATAAACCTTTGGACATTTCGAGCGTTGTCACCTGATTCATCAGCGACAATATCTCGCGCTTTTGCACCAATTAACTTGTGGCCAAATTGGCCACAAGTTAAATCTGACCTAGCACCTTGATTTTTTAGAGCCTCCAGCTTCATTTTGTAGGCGAAAGCCCTTTCACTGGGCAGGATGTTCTCTCTTTGGAGGTTTGAATCCACCATGAGCAAAACAGCGGCATCATCATCCATCTGACGGACGATAACAGGCAGGGCATCCAGCCCGGCAAGCTGTGCAGCGTGCTGACGGCGGTGCCCGGAGATGATCTCGTAGCCGCCCTCTGGTCTGGGACGGGCAATCAGCGGAGACAACACACCGTACTGTTCCACGCTTTCCACCGTGCGCTGCATAGATTCATTGTCCAAAACCTTAAATGGATGGTTCTTGAAGGGGAACAGCTCTTCGATGGAAATCTGCTGCACCTGTTCCCGCTGCTGCTCCTGCCGGGATTCTTCCGTGGAAAAAATGTCATCTGCCCCTTTCAGCGACACGTTTAAGCTGTTTTTCGGCATTCGCCATCACCTCCTCGGTCAGAGATTTATAGGCTTCTGCTACCTTGCCTTTGGGATCGTGCTGGAAAATGCTTTTGCCCACGGCACTGATCTCCGCAGCGCGGACAGACCGGGGAATGGTTTGGTCGAACACCTTGATCTTGCTGCCGTAAGCACCTCGAATCAGGTTGTCGATCTGCTGTCCGTAGTTGGTGCGGCTGTCGGTCATAGTCAGCAGGATGCCCTCAATTTTTAGTTTCGGGTTGATCTGCCGCCGGACTTTTTGGACGGTCTGCAAAAGCTGTTCCAAGCCCTTCGCAGACAGGTACTGCGCCTGCACGGGGATCAGGGTGGTGTCTGCCGCTGCCAAGGCATTGACGGTCAGCATCCCAAGGGAAGGGGTGCAATCCAACAGGATAAAGTCGTATTCTCGTTTTGCACCGTCCAACACCTGCTTGAGCATCTTTTCCCTGTTCATGGTGTTGACAAGAGAGACTTCCAGCCCTGCCAGTTCAATGTTTGCCGGAATCAGGTCAACGCCCTCTGCATGGTGCAGGATGCCCTCACCGGGTGGAATACTCTGGTCGTTCATGGCTTTTGCCATCAGGGTGGAAAGGGTAGTGGGCAGTTCATCGGGCTGCTGCCAGCCCATGCTGATGGTCAAGCTGCCCTGCGGGTCAGCGTCCACCAACAGGACTTTTTTACCTTCCATCGCCAGCCCGATGCCTAGATTTTCACAGGTGGTGGTCTTGCCGGTGCCGCCTTTCTGGTTGACGATGGCTATTGTGGTTGCTTTCTTTGAAATTTTCATCACCTCCGCATCGCTAAGTCGTGGTTGGTTTGGTTCTGATAGAAAAGCTGCATCGTGGTGGGTGCATTATACAGAGAAGCAAGCAGGTATTGTTTCATGTTTCGGATCGGGCTGCTGTTCTCTGCAAGGCACTTCAGCACAAAGTGGATATGGTCAGCGTTCAGCTTCATAAAGCGACTGCGTACCACCTCGGCGGGCTTATCGTCCCCGGCGATGTGCAGCAGCTTGCGGTTGGTAGCACAGGTGTCCACAAGCAAGTCCACAATCTGATAGATGGTGTCCTCATCGTCCGGGCAAAGCCGGAGCAGAAGGTCTACCTCCAAAGCCTGAGAAAAATATTCTTCCAGTTGGGTGCGTTTGCTCATCCCATCCGCTTCTTCCGAATAGAATGGATCAGTCTCACTCATTTCAGTATCATTCTCTTTAGTCTTATTACATCGTGATTTTGAAGGGTCTTGACTTGCGTTTTTGAAGCCTCCAGAATCGTGAAAATCACGATTCTGGAATATTGATTTTGACGATTCTGCCGAAAAGTTCTTCACATACACCAAACTTGGCTTTCCCAGACCTCTGCGTTTTCGTTCAATCAGACCAAACTTTTCGAGTTCCCGGAGCAGCTTGGTCGCTTTGTTGTCTGCGCAACACAACGCCCTCTTGACATCCTCTATCGTGAAGATAATGAACACCCGGTTCTGCTCGTCCAGCCAGCCGTTTTTCACAGACAGGCTCATGCGGTCAAGCAGGATGCCGTACAGCGTTTTGGCATCGGTTGACAGATTTTGAAACCGCTGCTCCTGAAACAGAGCCTTTGGAATGCGGTAGAAGGAGAACAGCTCTCCGGCTTGTCCGTAGAAGTAGTCGTAGCTCATGGCATTAACGAATCATCAACTCACGGTCTGCAGCTCCCTTCATATACATGGCTTCTGCGATGTCATCTTCTGCCAATATGATTGCGGACTCCAATTCAAGGTACTTGTGTTTCTGCGCATCGTTCATCATTCGTAAGAACTCTTGTTCGATTGCGTCACGCTTGCTTGCTGCCTGCTGATAGCGTGGTGTTTTCAGCAGTTCTTCCCATTCAGGCTGAACGGCTTTGTTGAAATAGTTCAGCATAAAGTCTTTATCCATAGGCATCCTCCTATTTTCGAACGTGTTATGTGCAAAAATAAAAACGCAGCTTCTATTCAGTCAGAGTAGAAGCTGCGTTTTGCGGCTAGTTTGTGTGTTAGACCATCACTATTTACTTTTCTGCTTCAATACACTGCCTTAAAACATCACAGAATGCCATATCATCGTCTACGGCAGTGATTGCAGCGTTGATCAAAGTTTCTCGGTCAGTGTTACCCCAGTTGATGTGCAGACCATATTCCAACGCCATGCAGCGAATCAGCTCACGGGTGCTGCGACCATTGCCCTCACGAAAGGGATGTATGATATTCAGCTCTGCCATCGTCTGCGACAGATTTTGAATCTGTTTTTCTTCATCTTGTTCAGCAAGCAGCTTCTTGGCATGAATGTTTTTGAACACACGATCTAATTCTCGGTCAATCAGGTCTGGTGGGTAGAACATCGTGTCGCCCTTGCTGATTTGTTCTTTGCGGATATGCCCTGCAAAGGGATACACATCTTCAAAAAGGAAACGGTGAATCCGAAACAGGTGAGTTTTTGTAAACCGTCCCTTGATTGGTTCCTGCAACAGAGCCATCTGTTTCACCGCCGTAAATTCCTCTTCGGCCTGTTTAAGTTCTGTTTTGTCACGGATGTCCAATTTGTTGATCAGAACATCCGTATCCGGGTAGCAGTACATGGACTGCACTGTGGTGTAGACATCATACTTCGAGAACATAATCAGCCCTTCTTCGCGTACTTTGCACGCAGTTCATTCACGATCTGCTGATAGCTGGCCTGACCGCTGCCGATGCGGTCAAGGTTGCTGCGCGTATCTTTGCTGATGGTCATGCCCTCAATGGCAAAGGTACCGTACACATTGCGGAGGTTGCTTTTGTGCTGGGCAGAGGTAGTGCATTTGACGCTCATAATTAAGCCTCCTGTGATTTGTATGATACTATATAAAGTTTATCGTGTATGTGTTCTCTTGTCAATCTATAACTTGCTGTCAAAAGAAAAAACGCAGCTTCTATTCAGTCGAATTACATCACGATTTCACAGGGCTTTGACAAGTGATTTCAGTGCCACAAGAATCGTAATTATCACAGTTCTTGGCATTTTCTTTTGCCAATTCTGCCGAAAAGTTTTTCACATACACCAAACTTGGCTTTCCCTGCCCTCGGCGTTTTCGTTCAATCAGACCAAACTTTTCAAGTTCCCGGAGCAGCTTGATTGCTTTTGTTGTCTGCGCAACGTAACGACCTCTTGACAGCCTCGTCTGAAAAAATAAAAGCGCACAGCTTCTTGACATTGAAAAAGCAGTGCGCTATGTAATATAATATAGTCGGTATGGAATCAATCGCTCAAAAGATAATCTATGAGATATTCTTTTGGGATCATAAAATTTCTGCCGACCTTCAGGTACCGGATACGGTTCTGATGGATGCGCCGTATCACGCCGGTCTGGCTTTTGAAGCCCAAGAGATTTGTTGCATCTTCCACGGTAAGAACATCGGGATAGTTTGCAAACATTTTCGTGTAAAATCTTCTGGCTTGAAATTTGCTCATCATACTTGACTTTCCTTTCGTTTTGTGCCTAAGCAGAGGAGCGTTCTGCCCTGCATCCCTCCTGAACATCCCTCCAATTTCCATTTGGGCGGTCCAAACCGAAAAAACAGAGTAGAGGGAAAACGCATCGAAAAATCGTGGACATTTCAAATTATTGTCCGTTGAGGCGTGAATTTTGCCTTTGCACAGTGGGAACTAGATATCACTAGATATCACTGGATGACACCAGATGGAAGATGAGGACAAAAACTCAAAATCCCTTGTGCTAATAACACGTGTGGGTTCGACCCCCACCACCGGCATAAAAAAGAAGCGTCCCGATTTTGTCGGGACGTTTCTTTTTTATATGCGGTACATCCTGCGTGCGCCGGCAGTTCTGTTCTGCCTTATTCCGCCCTTGCAGGGAGTGTTTTTTGCCGCCCGTATTTATAGCCGCAGTGCTGCCCGGCATTTCCGGAAACGACCGCCTGTTTTGCCGAAAGGTCGTACTATACCCGAGAAAAAAGCATCAAAACCCTGCTCCGACCATTTATTCCACCGTTTCTTACCGATTTTACAATGTTTTTTATGAAAAAGGCTTTACAAATGAATTTCAAAAACATATTATATAATTATAAACTCAGCTTCTTTATGCAAACGTTTTCATATCGGTTCGTATGGGGCAGACAGGCGTGCGCTTTCCGCACCGCTTCTGCCTTACGATAGATCCATTGGAGCCCGCCGGTGCAGCCCTGCTGCACCATGATCAAATACAGAAGGAAGGTTATGCATCATGCCTGAAAAGAAAGTTTCTGCTCCCGCAGCCGATGCTCCGGCTGCCGAGGGCAAGACCCGCAAATCCGCCAAGGCTCCCGCCCGCCGCGGCCGCCCGCCGCTGGCACCCGAGCTGTACGTGGAGATGGGCGGTGAGCAGTACAACATCACCGACATCATCGACCGTGCCAAGGCAGACTACCGCACCACCCACAAGGTCGGTGTGCAGTCCTGCAAGGTATACGTCAAGCCCGAGGAGGGCGCAGCCTACTACGTTATCAACAAATTCTCTGGCAAACTGGAACTGTAATTTTTTCCACAGGGCCGCAGGCTGCACCGCACTGTTGCCGCGCCCGCCATTCCCACAATAAGGCTCCATAAACAAAAAAGACACCGCACAGCTGTGCGGTGTCTTTTTTTGCATAAGCAGCAATCACTCAGAACCCCAGCATCCGCCAGAGGGTCTTACGCTCTTCTGCCGGGTCCGGGTCCGGGATCTCGAACACATAGCGCTCGGTGGCGTTGATGACGGTGGTGTTGCCGCGGGTGCATACCCGGGGCAGCTTTGCATCATAATTCAGGTGTATGTGCCCGTGGATGAACCACTTCGGCTGGTACTCATCCAAAATCTCGTTGAAGCACTCAAAGCCCCTGTGGGCACAGTCGTCCCCATCGTTCAGCCCTTTGGCCGGGGCGTGGGTCAGCAGCAGGTCGATGCCGCCCTTTTTGTGCGCCTGATGCTCCAGCTTGTGCGCACGGCGGCGCATGGCTTTCTCGGTGTACTGGTAGGTATCCTCTTTATTATAGCGCTGACAGCCCCCCAGCCCCATGATGCGCAGCCCCTTCCATGTGTACACCTGGTCGTCCACGCAGATGCAGCCGCCGGGCTCGCCCTCGGTCTGGTAGCTGCCGTCGTGGTTGCCGTGCACATACAGGATAGGTGCAGCGGTAAAGTTTGTGAGATATTCCAGATACTTCTTGGGCAGATCCCCGCAGGAGAGGATCAGGTCGATGCCTTCCAGCCGGGCACGGGTGTCATAGTCCCACAGCGCCTTGGACGGGACATCTGAGATGGCAAGAATTTTCACGTTCGTATGCTCCATTCTGTCTCCGGTCAGGCCGGCTCATTTTTCCAGACCCTTTACGTTGTCCAGTCCGTTGATCGCCAGCACGGTACGGGTCTTGACGTCCAGTTCATCGTAATGGGGCAGCTTGCCGTGTACACAGGCATCCAGCCAGTCCATCTCCATCAGCTCTTTGGGGCTGTAAACTCTATTCTCCGGGGAGTGCAGGTTGTCCTCGTTATCATACAGCTTTTCCGGGAAGATGTGCACATTATCCGAGCCCTGCAGCGTTTCCAGCAGATCCAGCAGCTGCCGCGTACCGCTGGGCAGTGTTTCCTGATACTCCAGATCCTCTGCGCCGCTGCGCAGACCCCACCAGTAGTTCACCGCACGGGTGGTGGCTGCGTTGTCCCAGCTGCCGTCAAAGATGGAGCGCACGATCTCCACATAGAAGGTATCCCACCGCCAGATCGGCAGCCCCAGCGGCTGCAAACTGCCGTCCGGCAGCTTGCGGCACAGGCCATAGTCCCGGTTGGTATCGGCGGGCTCCCGGCTGTCCCGGGCGTAGACCATGTCGATCTCCGGGCAGTCGGCAAAATCCAGCGGATGGGCTGCATCAGTCTGGCAGGCCCAGCGCAGCCGGATACGGCCTGCCGGGCGCACGCTCTTCAGCCCCTGTGCAAAGGCGTTGATCGCAGCGGGCACGCCGTACACAGGATTTGCCGCCACATAGCCGATGTGCCCGGTCTTGGTCATGATACCTGCCAGCATCCCCAGCAGATAGGTCACCTCATAGGTGCGGGGATAGTAGGTGCGCACCAGCGGGTGCGGCGCGTTCAGCGAGCAGTTCAGGATACGGGTCTTGGGGTGCTGCGCCGCCACCTTCAGGCAGGCGTTGTACATCCGTACGCTGGTGGTGAACACCACGTCTGCATTGTTGTGGGCTACCTCCTCCAGCACCTGCTCCGCGTCCACCTCCGGGTTCACGTCCTCGTAGCTGCTGATATACACCTTGTCCGGGAAAACCTTAGCCAGCGCTTCGCGCCCCTCGTCATGCGCACGCACCCATGCGCTGATCTTGGCGTTGTACTCGTGAAGAAACACCACCCGCAGCTCACTGGGCTGTTTGCTGGGGCTGAAGATATTCAGCTTGGACAAAAGCGGCTCTGCAGGGCTCTTGGGCGGGTCCAGCGAAAGTTCCACACCGTGGGGCTCGGTAAGCACCTTTACCTCGTTCCACAGCTTTTCCAGGTTCTGCCGCACCTGCGCAGGGGTGGCGTCGTAGGTGTCGGAGTAGCGGTACACCGACAGGTACACCAGCAGCGCATCGCCGGTAGTCAGCCCCATGGACGTGCCGCCCAAGGCTTCGAATTGCTGATGGAACATGGTGTAAAAAGCTGCAAAGTTCAGCCGGTCATCCTCCGACCATGCCTCGCCGCTGGCCTTGCACACCAGCGTCTGCAGCTTGCTATAGCCGCCCAGCTTGGAGAAATGCACATAGTTCACCTTGGACAGCTTATAGAAATCCAGAAACTCGTAGTAGATCTTATTCTCCAGCTTGTCGGTGCGGGCGGGGATGAGCCGGGTGACCGTGCCCGGGATCTTGACGGCGCAGTAATACTTGAGCACCGAGACCCGCTTGTTGCCCTCCTGCACATAGAACTGGTTCATGTACTCAAAGGCGATGATGGGGGTATGGATGCCCTCTTCCAGATGCGCGTCGCACAGGTTCGACCACTTGACAGCAAACTCGGTATCCGGCTCCAGCAAGGGCATAAAGTCATACGAAAAGGCAGTGTGCCGTCCGCTGGTCTTGGTGCCCACAAGACTGTCCGATGGGATCTCCACCAGACCCAGCGGCTCCTGCGCCACGATATCCACGCCCTTGAGCACATCGTCCAGAACAGCCAGATAGGGCGACTGGCCGCGGGCTATGCGGGCACGATAGGCGCGCTGCCCTGCGCGCAGTGCACTTTTATAATCTTCCAGCATAAGAACTCCTTTTTTCTATAAACACGGTGCCGCAGTCCCCCTGCCGCACCGGAACACCCCCAGTATACCACAAAAACAGAAATAAGGCAGTATTTTGGGGCTAAAACTGTTGATTTTCCCGGTAGATTCAGGTACGATAATAACGACATTCAAAACCGACAGGAGTTTACTATCATGCAGACCGTTTCTCTGCCCGTGCTCAAGGCGGGCGAATACGCCGGCGGCGTATGGTATTACGAGCCCCACACCTACCAAAACTACCGTTATGTTCTGGGGCGTGTGGGCAAGCACCCGCTGGTGTGCATCGGCATCAACCCCAGCACCGCCCAGCCCGGCGCGCTGGACCCCACCTTAAAAAGTGTGGAGCGTCTGGCCGCCGCCAACGGCTTTGACAGCTGGATCATGTTCAACGTCTACCCCCAGCGCGCCACCGACCCCAACGATATGGATAAGACCCCCGACCGCGCCCTGTGCGATGAAAACCTGCGCTGGCTGCAGGCCGTGCTGGCGCAGACCGAGCCTACCATGTGGGCGGCATGGGGCACCCTGATCGAAAAGCGGGACTACCTGCCCGGTCTGATGCGGGAGATGGTAGCCCTGACGCGGGAGCGGGAGATCCCGTGGGTCACCTTTGGCAAGCGCAGCAAAAAGGGACACCCGCACCACCCGCTGTACCTGCGCAAGGATTCCACCCCGGAGCCCTTTGATGTGGAAAACTATCTGGACACCTGCTTCTGATGTCCGACCCGACAGGAGGAGAGCTGCTTTGACCGCCGAACAGTATAAGCCCATCTATCACTGGTTCAACACCCACCCGGCTGTAAAGCGGCTGGTCGTTTTTCTGGATCGGTGGCTGCCGCTGGTACCCTTTGTGTGCTATCCGGTGCTGCTGTGCCTGCTGAACGTCCGGCTCTCGCGGCTGTTCCTCACCCAGAAGCAGGCCGCGCTGGACTTTATGGTGCTCATCGCCCGTTCCGTCTTTGTGCCGGGGCTGGTGTTCTGGGGCGGCACGCTGCTGCGCAGCCGGCTGCACTTCCCCCGCCCCTACGAGCAGCCCGGCTTTACCCCGCTGGTGGCAAAGGAGAGCCGTGGGCACTCCATGCCCTCCCGCCACGCGCTGAGCGCCGCCGTGCTGGCGGCGGTGTGGCTGTATTTCTACCCCGCTGCGGGCTGCGTGATGGTGGGCATTGCCCTGCTCATCTGCTGTCTGCGGGTGCTCACCGGGGTACATCATGTACGGGACGTGGTGTGCGGCTTTGTACTGGGCTTTGTGCTGGGCTTTGCCGGAATGTGGCTGCTGTAAGGCCGTTTTGTGCACGCCGGAGCGTCTGTTTTTGCCCACAGGGCAAAAAAGTTGAAACTTTTTTCAGATTTTCCTTGACAGAATGCGATGGGTATGGTATTATTTCTCTCGCAGCCTGTGCCGACACAGAACTGCCGCCATAATGGAACCCATTGGGATAACAACGTGCGCCCGTAGCTCAGGTGGATAGAGCAACTGCCTTCTAAGCAGTGGGCCGGGGGTTCGAGTCCCTTCGGGCGCATTGATGTGGTGCCCATAGCGTAGTCGGTTAACGCGCCAGATTGTGGATCTGGAGACCGTGGGTTCGAGTCCCACTGGGCACCCCACCAAAAAATCCGCTGTTGCATTGCAACGGCGGATTTTTTTATTTGGTGGGGTGTCCGGTGGGCTCGAACAGGGCGGCGGCGCAAAGCGACGCAATCAAAGCCCCAGTGGGGCTTTGATTAGCCCGCGGGTCCCAATCTTCAGGAATGTCTACCGGGGTGACTACTGTCCGCTGTTTTCACAGCGGATTTTTTATTTGGCGGGGTGTCCAGTGGGTTCAAAATATACCATAAAGGTAAATCTCCCCGGCAAAGTAGCTGCTTTGCCGGGGAGATTTTTATTTTATTGATTCATCTCCTGCAGGATCTTTGCGATCTGGGCGGGGGTGTAGCCCTCCTGCCGCAGGGCAGAGGTGATGGCCACCTCGCTCTTGCCCTGACTGTGCAGCAGCGCTGCCGTGTAGGGCACCCCGGCGCTGACGGTGCTGCGGCTGCCGCCGGAAGCAGAGCCGCTGCTGCCGGTGGCCTTTCCGCCGCTGCCGGAGCTGCCGGACTTTGTGCCCGCAGCCGCCGCCTTACCGGCAGCCTGTGCGGCCTTCTGCTGGGCATTGGACTGCTTCAGCGCCCACTCGCCCTTGGCGATGTTCAGCTTCTGGCTGGTCACGTTATTGTTGAAGGCCTGCTGCTTCAGCGCGTCCTGATAGGCACGCTCGCTGGCGGTGTTGTCGTACTGCTGCTGGGTCAGTGCGTCCTGACGCTGCTTCTCCTGCATCTGCTGGCTCCACTGGGTGTCGGCGCGCTCGGCCTCGTAGGCGCGGTTGCCGGAGTAGATGTTGTACCCGGTGTTCAGCAGACTGCCCGCTAAGCTGCCCAGGCCGGTGGTGCCGCTGATGGCCAGTTGCACCACATCCCCGATGACGCCCAGCACGGTCATAACATTATTAAAAGCCTGCTGACGCTGGCTGATCTGCGCCTGCTCCTGCGCGGTGTAGTAGCCGTGCAGGGTGTCCAGCCGGTTCAGGTGCTCCTGATACTGACCGTAGTCCTTGGCGTAGGCGTCGTTGTAGGCATCGCCCTTCTGCTGCAATTGGGTGTAGTAGTCCTGCAGCTGCCGGTCATATAAGCTCTGGGCGTTCTGTTCCTGTCCGTTCAGCTGCTCCAGCCGGGTCACCAGCTCCTCGCCGCCGCTCTGGTAGGTATCCAGCGCCAGACTGTACAAGGTGGGGATGGCGCTTGCCAGCCCGCTGATCTGCTGCTGATAGGCCTGCTGCGCCGCACTGGTGGCATAGCTGGAACCGTAGCCGCCGGTCAGAGCAGCCGCCTGCGCCGCCGCGTCCGCGCTGGCATTGTGGGCGTTCAGGGTATACAGCTGCTCATACTGGCGGTAGAGCGGGTCACGGGTGTAGCTGTACTGAAAATTCTCCCGTTCCAGCAGCTGCCCCAGCAGCTCGTTGATCCCGTCCTGATAGCTGCTCTGGTAGTCTGCGGGGCGGTTCTGCTGCCACTGCTTCAGGGCGTTGGCTGCATCGGTCACCTGCTGGCTGGGGCGGTAGCTGGCGTTTGCCATAGCCTTTTCCACTTCGGCGCGGCTGTCCAGCCCCTCGGTGCTGTAAGTGGACTGCGCAGCAGGCTGTGCCTGCGTTTGCACGTCCGGCTGCAGCAGTTCCTCCTTCTTTTTGGATGCCATAAAATTCTCCTTTCGTACTTATAATCCCTGCAGCTTGCTGCGCAGGGTGTCGGACATATTTTCCGTATCCAGATTGGTCAGTACATACTGCAGCTGCTCCTGCATCTGGTACAGATAGCTGCGCAGTGCCCGGGCATCCTCCGGGTCCATGTTATCGCTGAGCTTGGGCAGACCCAGCTTGCTCAGGCCGTTCATGCTTGCCATGAGGTATCCTCCTCCCATAATTTTCCCTTTGCCGGGGCGATGGTGCGCACAAGACTGCGCAGGGTGATCTGTCCTTTGCCGCGAAGCCGCAGCCGCAGCGACCCGCACCGCCGGGGCACAAAAGGCAGGTCATAGCTGCTGCGGCGGCCTTGGGCGGCAAGGGCGGCCACCGTCTCCCACGCGCCGCCGTCATAGCTTACTGCCACCTCCACCGTGCTGGTGCGTTCGGCGTCCAGACGCAAGGTCAGCCGGGAGAGGTACCGCTGCTCGGTGCCGTCCAGTCCCACATCGCCTGTGACCAGTTCAAAGGGGATGTCCGTCTCCACGCTATCGGTGCTCTGCCAGTCCGGCTCGCGGGTGGGGTCTGCTGCCCACAGCGCCTGCCCGTCCCACAGATAAAGCTGCCCGCCGGTGCTTGTCATATCGCAGGAGCAGACGTCCTCCTCGCTCCACAGCCCTTTCTCGGTATCGTAGACCAGCAGACGCGCACTCTCCCGGGAGATGTGCAGATAGTACCGGCCATCCAGCGCACCGCCCACGGCGCTTTGCACGTTGGCAAGCTTTGCGGCGTCCAGCGCACCGGACACCTTGGTAGGCAGACTGCCGTCCCACGCCATGACCCCGTCCGGCGAGAGATAATACAGCGTCTCGTTCAGCACGCACAGGCTGCGGGCGGCGTTTTTTGCCACGCCCCGGCAGCGCAGGCTGGAAAGCTGAAAATCCGAAGGCTTGGAGCCGTACAGCTTGTGCAGGGTGTTCTCCTTGAAGAACAGCGCATAGCCCATGCAGGAAGCCGCCCCGGTAAAGGCACCGTCGCTGCCCACAGTGACGGCGTAGCTGTCTGCAGCGATGCCCCGGTAGCTGAACCAGTTGGTGGGGTCGCCCAGCTTGCAGCCGTAGATAACGTTCTCCCTGCTGTTGCAGCCCCACACCCGGTTGTCGCACTCGGTCACAAAATCCAGTTCCGGCACCCGGCGCTCCATGGATACCGTCTGTGCGGCATCCACACTGCGGTGCTGCTTGCCGTCCATGCTCTGCCACTGCGCGGCGGCGGCGTTCTGCACCAGTGTGCCGTAAAAATACTCGCCCTGCGGGGTGCAGCGCACCCGCAGCCAGTCCTCGCCCATGTCATACACGATCTGATCGCCGTTCAGCTCCGGGCTCTGCCCCGCAGTCTCGGCGGCTGCGCCCTGCACGGTCACGGTGTCCCACTGCCGGAACAGCTTGCCCAGCCCTGCCGCCGTGATGCGGCAGTATTCCAGCGGGATGGTCGCCCAGCTGCCGGAGTTTTTGCTGTACATTTCCAGCGTGCTGTCGTACCGCCACGGATGGTCGGCATCCTCCACCCTTAAAAACAGCTGTCCGTCTGCCGGATCGGCGGGCTCGTCCCTGCCAAAGGCTTCCACCTGATAGGTCTTGCCTGCGGCATCGCAGGGGGCAAAGGTCACGCTTTTGTCCGCCGCCGTCCACAGCGCCCCCAGTGCGGTCACGCTGCCGTCTGCCGTATCAAAGGCCAGCTTATCCGGGAAGATCAGGATCTTTGTGCCGATGCCCACCAGCGCCTTGCGGCCATCGGTCACGACGTCCGCCTTCGTCACCGCCGGGGCTGCGGCATCGTCCGGGGTATAGGTGATATCCCGCCCGCAGACCGTCAGCAGACCGTTCAGGTGGTACATCCCGTTCAGCCCGGTCAGCGCCCGCAGTTTGCGGCGCGGGGTGCGGGTGCTCAGGGCTGGGAAATCCCGGGCAGAAAAGTTTACTCCGGCGCTGTACTCTGCTTCCGAGCAGCCGTAGGTCTCGTTCAGGCCGCCAAAGGCCCGCAGCAGCTGCCGGGTGTTGCCAAGACGCATTCTGTCTGCCAGTACCATGTTCCCACCTCCTTACCAGCGCCACTGCGCCCGGCTGCGGGGCGGGTAGTTCTGCCGCAGCCAGACCGCCAGTTCCGCATACAGGGCGTTGTACTGCGCCTGCTCTCCGGCGTAGCGGTCGGTCTCGCCCAAGGCGGCGTCCATCTGCGCACACAACAGGTGCGGGTACAGCGCATCAAAGGGCGGCGGCGCCAGCAGCGGCTGGTCGTCCTGCACCGGCTGCTCCCACGGACGGTCTGCGCCCACCGCGTCAAACGCCCCGGCGGCGCTGCGGTCAAACAGCTTTGTGCGCAGCAGGGCGTCCGTCTCCCGCAGCCATTGCAGCCGGGTCTCGGTTTCAATGCGGCAGTTCGGGCGCAGCTGCTCGGCACGCTCCAAAGCTTCTCCTACTGTCATCTTCATCACATCCTTTTTATAAAAAGCCCGGCCGGGGGCATTTCTCCCAGCCGGGCAGCGTTGATTTTACAGATTTTACTGTGCCGCGTTCTCCGCAGCGGCAATGCGGGCAGCGGTCAGCTCGTCCTGACGCTGGCTGTGTTCCAGCACCTCGGCCACAGCGGGCGGCACCTCCACCTCCACGCCCCGGCGGATCTTGTAATTCACACCGTTGACGCTGACGAACAGATCGCCCTTGTAGCGGCTGTTGTCCTTGAACAGCCGGATGCGCACGTTCTTTTCAGCCATGGGCACCTCCTTAGTTGGCGGCAGCGGTGGCCGAGTAGCTGGACACGCTCTCGATGCGCACCATGTACTGCTCCACCAGACGCTCGGCGGCACGCATCCCCTTCCAGCCCACAGAGGCGCGCTGGTTCAGCGGGTCGTCGCCGTAGCCCAGCTGCTTGACGATGTGCTCCAGGCCGCCGCCCTCCAGCTCGGTCACGCCGTAGGCGTGGGCACCCAGCACCAGCGTGCCGAACACTGCAAGACCCGCCGGACAGGTATCATCCTTCCAGATCTTGGCCTCGCTGGTCTCGATAAAGCGGATGTTGCCCAGCTTGCCGATCTCGCCGCGGAACATGGTGTCGGGGTCGGCGTACTTGTGCACCTCCATGAACTCCTTGCAGGTCTTGAGGTCGTAGGCCGCATAGGGGTGGATGATGGCAACGTAGCTGTCGCCGATGGGGTCAGCGTTCATCGCGCCCAGCTGCGCCGCCGCCTGAAAGAACAGCTTCGGGGTCAGGGTGCAGCTCTTGTCCAGTGCCTTGCGGCTGGTAACGGCGGTCTCGGCACCGTCTGCGCCAAGCTTGGGGGCGTAGATGACATTGGTGCCGCCCGCCAGCACATCGCGGGTGATGCTGTCCATGGTGCGGCCTGCCTGACTTGCCAGTACACGGGTGGCCTGCACCACGTTGTTGTCGATGGCGGTCATCTGCAGCACATCGGTCAGCGGGGTCCAGCCGCCGTACTGGTGCAGGTCGCTGGTGATGCTGGTCACGTTCAGCGCCTGACCGTTGGGGGTAACGCCCTCGGTCAGCGGGGTGCTGGCCTTGGGCAGGCTGTCGTACTTGCGGAACTCGATGGTCTTGCCGCCGTTCTGGGGCACGGGGTAGTAATCCGCAAACTGGTCGTGCACAAGGCGCGGCTCTGCCTGATCGATCAGGCGCTTCTCGTAAAAGGTTTTCATCTCCACCGACATAGTGCCGGTGGTGTTGGTCTGCGCGTCCGCAAACAGCTGGATGTTAAAATTCATCATGCTTTTTTCCTTTCTCCTGTCAGGTTAAAGTTCGATCTGTGCACCGTGCAGCACACGGCGCTCCAAGGCCTCCCGCTGGGCGCGGGTCATGGCGGCTACGTCCGGTCGTACCGAAGCGGCAGCACCGGGGCGCAGGCCGTTTTCCAGCGGACGCGCGGCGCGCTGCTGCACCCGCTCCACCACGCCCTGCTCCACGGTCTGTGCTGTGGTACGCAGGGCATCCTCGTAGTGGGCAAGGCGGTAGGCGTCCTGCACCCGCATCCCGGGCAGCTGCATCAGACGGCGCATCTCCGGGTTCTTCAGCTCTGCTTTCAGGTCAAAGCCCGGCTGGCTGCGGCGCATGGCGGCTTCCTCTGCCGCCCAGCGGGCGTGCAGGCCGCGCACCGTATTCTGCACCGGCAGCGGCAGGGGCGGCAGCACCGGACGCTCCGGCTGTGCAGGCTTTTCCGGCTGCGGCTCCGGCTCTGCCGGGGTCTGCTGCGGCACTTCCGGCTGCGCGGCGGGGCTTCCGGCTTCAGCGTGCCCGCAGCCACTGCCTGCCGGGTCTGCTCCGGGCTCAATGCGGGGGCGGCTTCCCCTTCCGCAAACAGCTGCAGGTCCATCATGCTCTGCTGTCCGCTGCGGCTCACATCCGCAAAGCGCAGGTTGTCCGGGTAGCGCTCTGCCAGCAGGGTAAAGCCCGCCTTGGCCAGTTCAAACGCGCCCTGCACCCACGGCGCTACCGGTGCCTGCGCTGCCACAGCAAGGCGCGGGCCTTCCGGCTCGTCCCATGCATCGCTGCGGGCGTTTTCCTCCCCTGCCAGCAGGTACACCAGTGCCTGCATCAGGGTGCTTGCGCCAGCGCATACGATGTCCTGCCCGGCGGGCGCATAGCCCGCGTGACCGGCGGCTTCCAGCCGCAGGCTCAGCCCCTCGGGGCCGTCCAGCTCGCTGTAACATACCTTGATCATCTCACTTCACCTCCTTTCCGTTCCAATTCATGGCGCGGGCAGCCGCCGCCACCGGCAGCTGTGCCGTCAGCCCGGCAGCGTCCTGCGCCGCTTGGATGCCGCCGGGCTGCTGCGCAAGAGCGGCAGACAGTCTTGCCATCTGCCCCTGCAGCTGCACCAGCTGCTGCGCCAGCGTGCCGTTCTGCCGCACCCGGGCGCGCACCTTTTCCACCCCTTCAAAGTCCATCATTTCCAGCGCCGCAAGGGCAGCGTCCGCGTTGGCGGGGTCAAAGAAGCCCAGCTTATAGCACTCCTTGGCGGTCTCGTTCTGGGACAGGCGGCTGAAGGTGCTCTTTTTGGCGGCGCTGACCACGATGTCAAAGACAGGCTCCCGGCTGCCCAGCTCCACCCCGCCCACGGCGGGCATGGGCTTTGCGCGCAGCCCCTGTGCCGAGAAGGGCACGAACTCGCTCTCGCCGCGCTGCCCGGTAATACGGAACACCCGCTGCTCGTCGTAGAACTGCCGCATCAGCTCAATGATGAGGTAGCACTGTCTTGCAAAGGCGCGGTAGGCGCTCTTGAGCATATCCCGGCTCAGCTTGCTGCCCGCTTCCTGCAAGGCAGCGATGGCGCTGGCGGCGGTCACGCCGCCAGTGGTGCCGCCCTGCGTCAGGTCGCGGTTGCCGCTGATCTCCTTCAGCTCCTCAATGCGGCTGTTGCGATAGCTCAGGCTGTTGCCCTGCAGGCCCGCCGTCTGCAGCGGACGGAAGCTGTCCTCGTTCAGGCGGCCTACAACGTGTACGATGTCCCGGCTCAGGTCGGCCAGCTCCTCCTCGTTCACACCGGCGGTATCGCTGAGCACATACCGCTGACGGGAGGCCAGCAGCACGTTCTCGTCCATGGCGTGGTTCATCCGGTCAATGGCATTCTGGCAGTCCTTCATCACGTCGATGTAGCCGAACCCGGCGGGAGAATCCTCCTCCACGAACAGCGGGTCGAACACAAAGGGGTACTTGCCGTGGTCGTACAGCCCACGCGCCGCCAGCGCCGGGTCGTTCTGGCTGGCATACAGCACCACGCCGTTGCACAGCTTGCAGTAATGCAGCCGCAATTTGCCGTTCTCGTCCGGGCGCTTATAGTACCAGTCCACCACCACGCTCTTGTTGGCGGTGGTCTGGCCGTCCTCGTGGATGTACCGGGGCACGTCCACCACACCGGCGGCGTGCCCTGCCAGCTGCGGATACTGCGCGGTCAGCCGGGCGGTGTCCTCAAGGCTGAGGTGAAACAAATCCGGCGAGTCCTGAATATCCTGCACGCCCGGCTCCCAGTAGAGCATCAGCAGGTTGACGCTGCGCACTGCAATGTCGCCCAGCCCGCCGCGTGCCGCCGGGTCCCAGAAGATGCCGGTAACGCCAGTGCCCTGTTTGAGCTTGCGCCACCAGACATCGCTGTACACCTGCTCGTAATCTGCCTGCTCCAGCACTACCGGCAGCACGCTGGAAAGCGCCTGCGCCGTGGCCTGATCGTCTGCCGCCCGGGGCAGTACCATGGGCTCGGGGTAGTTGTCCATGGCGTCGGCGTGCTTGTTGGCGATGCTGTTGAACAGCCACCCGCTGGAGGGCTGCGCCTTGCCGGGCATCAGCGGGTCGCGGTAGTTTTTCCAGTGTCCCATGCGGAACCACAACTCGTTGTCGATCAGGCGCTTGTCCAGCGCCGCCTTGCCCGCCTTGTAGCGCTGCAGCGTCTGCAGCGCAGCCGCCGCCTCTGCCGCGCCGATGGGCAGGGCTTCTGCTCTTGTATCTTCCATAATCTTTCCTTTCTGTCCTGTTTTTTCAGATGCGGTAGAACCGCGCCTGCCGGTGCAGTTCCAGCGGGTCGTCCGGCCTTGGCGGCGCGGCAGAAGCCTCGGGCGGGCTGATGGGATGCTCCATCAGCACATAGCGGCACTCGTCGTAGATGTGATCCTCCTGCCGGGTGTCGATATCCTCCACATTGCTCTCGTCGTACACAAGGTTCGGCAGGGTGCGGATGAAGTGCTTGCAGCTGCTGAACACCTGCAGCATCGGCCGCCCGTCCGGCGCAAACCGCAGCCGGTAGTGAAACTGCATCTTGCCCGCCAGCCGGGTGTGGTCCCCGGGCTGCCAGCGCAGAAAATGCGGGCTGCGCTCCATCATGGCTGCAATGCTCTCGCCCTGACTCTCGTTGAAGATGGCGGGGTCTGCCACCCCGTGGATCACCCTGCCCCGCAGCAGCGGGTCGTTCTGCTCGGCTTCCCGGATGCGCTTTGCCTGCTCCACCGGGTCGATGCGCAAGCCCTCGTTGGGGCGTCCGGTGCAGCCGTACAGCTCCTTGATGCGGTACAGCCGCCCCTCCTCGTCCACTGCATACCACCCTACCGAAAAGGGCTTGGAAAAGCCGAAGTCGTACCCGCGCCAGATGGGCCAGTGCTTGGGGATGGCAAAGGGCGCGATGACGTGGGTCCAGCGCTGATCCTGATAGTGCGCCGGGTCGTTGCGCCATTCGGTGAATACCTGCCCGGAAAAGCTGTCCCAGCTGCCGTAGAGCAGCGCCTGCTTTTCGGCTTCCGGCAGGCTGGCAAGGCTTGCCAGATACCCGGGGTCGTTGGCCAGCAGGGCAGGGTTATCAAACACGCTGGACGGGATGAACACCCGCGCCCGCTCCATCTGCTGGTCGGTGCCGTCCGGCAGGCGCACCGTGACCGTTTCCACAATGGGTGTGCCGGGCGGGGCGGGGGTGATGAACCGCGCCTTCACCCAGCCGTGGCCGATGCCGCCGGGGTTGGTGGTGGCACGCATATACACCCGGGTGCCCGGCCCGGTGGGACGGTTGCGGCTCATCATGTAGCTGTACTCGTCCCACTCAAAGTGGGTCAGCTCGTCAAAGCCGATAAAATCGTAGGCTTTGCCCTGATAGTTGGTGCGGTCCTTAGTGTACTGCATGGAGCCAAACCAGATCTTCGCCCCGCTGGGAAAGACCCATACATGGGAGGTAGCGTTGTACTGCGCCTCCGGGAAAGCCCGGCGGTAGTACATCTGGCTCTTATCCACAAGGTCGGAAAGCTGTGGGTAGGTCTTGCGCAGGATCAGCGCCCGGTAATGCGGGATATGCACCTGCCGCAGCGCTTCGATCAGCAGTGCATCGCTCTTGCCGCCGCCTGCCGCGCCGCCGTACAGCGCTTCCGGCTCCGGTCTGCGCATAAATTCCAGCTGCCGGGGCTGCGGCTTCCACACAATGACCGCCCGCTCAGTCCTGCTCATGCCTTTTCCTCCTGTTCCACCGGCGGCAGCAGCACCACGCCGCACTCTGTCCCTTCCAGTTCTGTGCCCTGATCGTTCAGGGTCTTTACCACGCCCGCCAGATCCTTGAGCACAGCGGTGGCTTCCTTCAGCCCCTTCATCATCCCGGGGTCGGGGGTGTTTTCCCGCCGGGCGGCCTTCTGACGCTCGTTCAGCTCCTTTACCTCCTGCGCCAGCAGGGTGCTCAGGGTGTCGGCGGCGCGGTTCAGGCTCTTCAGCCCGGCGGCGGGCTTTGTCTGCCCCATGATGTTCTTCCTCCTTTCGTCCGGTGTCCCGGGCTCTGTACACAGGATATCACCCGCCCGCCGCACCCGACAGTGTGCACTTTTGCGGGGTCATCGGGTATTTTCATGCAAGTATTATCCAGATAGTATATTTTATATTTTCAAGGCACAACGCAGCTGCGTCAGATTTATTTTCCCGGCTGGTGCGGCACGCAAAAAACGTCCGCTTGTATTTCGGACATCTCCCACAAAAACGTTCGCTGCGTCCCGCCCGCCCTATCACTATAAAGGTACAGCGGCGCCGTACCCCAAGGTCGCAGCACCACCCCCACCCGGGGAGCAGAGCTTTTCTCGACCTGTGTTGTTTTTCTCGCTAGGCAAGGCTGTATAAAAGGCGTTTTCTTTCCGCTACGTAGTATCCCTGAAAATATCTTTCAAGAAATGTATCGCCCCTTTTCGCGGTTTTTTAGCAGTTATGCAACATTCAGTCATGTTCAAGCATATTTTTTTACATACCTGCATCATATTTGTATGTTGGTTGCATCGGCATGAAAAATTGTGATAATTCGCGAAAAGATTTTGTAACCTTTGGTCCGCTTTTGTAGAAACGTAACAAAACATTTGCACCAATATTGTGAACTTATTCTCTTGCGGAACACCCCCATACAAGGGTATAATACTGTCAGGGATTGCGGACGTATGCGACAAATGCGTCTGTGAATATGCTGTGACACACAAATGAAGGAGATTACTATTATGAAAATGATTTCTCGTCGCGACTTCCTGAAGGCTTCCGCTGTTGTGGGCGCTACCGCTGCTATGACCGCTTGCGGCGGCTCTTCCTCCACCAGCACCGCTGCTTCCAGCGTTGCTTCTTCCACCGCTGCTTCTGCCGCTGCTACCAACGGCTCTGCCAACATCGGCGTCTGCATCTATCAGTTTGCTGATAACTTCATGACCCTGTACCGCTCCGATCTGGAAGGCTACCTGAAGGATATGGGCTACTCCGTCACCATCATGGACGGCAAGAACGACCAGAACACCCAGACCGAGCAGATCAACACCTTCCTGCAGCAGGGTGTGGACGTGCTGGTCATCAACCCTGTCCAGACCACTTCCGCTCAGACCATCGTTGACACCGTTTCTCCCTCCGGCACCCCCATCGTGTTCATTAACCGTGAGCCCGAGGAGAGCGTGCTGGATTCCTACAAGGGCAAGTGCTGCTACGTTGGTGCTGACGCACGTCAGTCCGGTACTTATCAGGGCGAGCTGATCCTGGAGACCGAGACTCAGGGCGATATCAACGGTGACGGCAAGATCACCTATATTATGTGCAAGGGCGACCCCGAGAACATCGACGCTCAGTACCGCACCGAGTACTCCATCAAGGCTCTGACCGATAAAGGCAAGGAAGTCGAGTGCCTGTACGAGTACCTGGACAACTGGGATCAGACCACCGCTCAGCAGGACGTTGCAAACGCTCTGTCTCAGTACGGCGATAAGATCGAAGTCGTCTTCTGCAACAACGACGCAATGGCACTGGGCGCTCTGCAGTC
>ERZ1673752.2244-NODE-2244-length-22446-cov-10.462552_pt1 | contig 22446 bp, 17 predicted proteins | sample MGYA00580195_ERZ1673752 | MGnify/ENA primary metagenome ERZ1673752 (study PRJEB41218, sample SAMN15661744) | gut metagenome | host: Homo sapiens | place: Canada: London | collected 2015-08-20/2019-03-30 | study: EMG produced TPA metagenomics assembly of...
TTGTGTTTTGACCCACTTTTTGGGTCAAAACAAGTAATGTCAAATAAAATTCCGTAAAGATGGGTCCATTCTGAAAAACCACGGAATTTTCGAACCTCCCCAATTTTGACCCAACGGTTGACCCACAAAAAATGATGGCAGATACGAACTTTCGTTATCAACAAATAAACATCATTTCAAATCATGTCATTAAATGACTATTAATCAGTAAGTTATGATATATATTGATAATGATGTTAAATGATATTGTATAAATGTCTTTATCCCTCTCTATCCGCAAACAAGGGTGTAAATCAGTAAGTTATGCGATTTACACCCTTTATTACATCCACAAAAAAGTAAGATTGAGTGTTTTCTATTTGACTAGTCACAAGTATAGCTTAAATTGTAAAAAAGAGTGGTGGACCATATTCTTTCTTTGAGCAAGTCTCACTCATCACAGCCTTTTCCTATCCAACATCTCCAAATTCTCAAAAACTTCATCAAACCAACGTATCTTTTTCAACTCATACCCAACCTTTCTCGCTTCTTGAAATATGTATTTATTGAAAGGCAACACTTGATTTAATTCAAACTCTTCCTTATACTTAATATAGCTATTTATTAGATAAGCCAAATCCAACTTCTCGGCAGCAAAGAACGATGAAACTGGAAGCGTATACCATTGACAACCAGTCTTAAGCTTATAAAGAATGCATGGAATTACCTCTGACAGTCTACTTTGGCAAATATATCCACGTTTTGCAACTGATAAATGCGTAGAATTTCATTTTTATTGTATCTTTGTCTAGTACTTTGTACATGAGAGGAATTTGAGGCTTGGTTTGCTAATACAAAGATAAGAAATCCTCTCGATTTTAACAAAATAAAAAGTCAAGACAACTTCAATATAAAAAAGTAATGGGAATCGTTGTTATAGGGCTTGCCATCGGCTCCTTCCTGTGTATCGACGATCTGATAACCCGTCTTTCCGGGACCTTCGATAAGACAAGGTAGCAGCTTTACACTGGAAGCGGCAACGTGATGCGCAGGGTGGAGAGCTTGAAGGGACTCGGCATAACGCCGAAGAAGCAAACCAAAGGACTGGAAGAAATTAATACATTGGACCGATAAATGAAAAATAAGGGCTTATCATATTTCCTAAGATTACAGGTTGATTTCCTGTGGCTCTTGTGCATGGTGCTGTGTTCGCAGCTCCATGCTCAGGAACCTTTGACCCGCAATATGCTGATGTTGTCGAATCTCAATACGGACAATGGGCTCTCCAGTGCCCGTGTGTATTCGATAGTTGAGGCTGAGGATGCTGCTATGTGGATCAGTACCAAGCGAGGCGTTGACAGGTACAATGGTCAACAGGTACGGAACTATACCTTGGCTACGGATATGCAGTTTAGTGATGCCAGTGGTAGAAACATCAAGTTGACTAAAGATAGCCAACAGCATATCTATGCCTATGATAATAAAGGAAAGATCTACATATATAATAAGGTGAAAGCCACATTCCAACTCCAGGTCAATCTGATGAATGTACTTGGAGGAAGTGTGGTGCTCAATGACTTGTTGGTTGATGACAAGGGATGCTTTTGGATGGCGTTAGATAGGGGTGTGTATATGATGGCTCCTCTATCTATTGCTGGTAGCAAAGAAAAAACAGCGTATAGTTCGCCGAACAAAGGAAAATACATTCTGAAGAACACATATGTCAATCATATCCGATTCTTCGGCAAACAATTATTGATAGGTTCTCCTTCGGGAGTCTTCGTCTATTCACAAAATGCAGCCCAGCCTCGATTGCTCTTGCGAGGGTATTCCGTGCTTTCGTCTTATCACGACGTGAAGGCTCATCAGATATGGTTGGGAACTTTCCATCGTGGCATTCTCTTGCTCGATGACAGAACATGGAAGCCATTGTCTTCTCTCGCACAATTCTCATCCTTATCAGATATTCCGCTCATCCCTGTTCGTTCCATTATCCCCTACGATGCAGCCACCATCTTGATGGCGGTGGATGGAGCAGGTGTCTATGCCTACGACAAGAAGACTTGTAAGACGAATCTACTTTTGAATACGGATGGCAGACCGGAGAATGCATTGCATGGCAATGGCGTCTATGCCCTTTGCAAGGATCATCTTGGCGACCTTTGGATTGGCTCTTATTCGGGAGGTGTGGATATGGCTATTCCGATGGAGCATACCTTGGAGTTTGTGCGCCATGAGTATCTCAACAGCCAGTCGCTTATCAATAATGGTGTGAACGACATCATGCAGAGCGTGGATACACAGGGGCGCAATAGCAAGATATGGTATGCTACCGACAAGGGGGTGAGCATCTATGACGAGCAAACCCAACAGTGGCATCATGCCCTACATAATAAGGTGGTGCTTACCCTTTGTCAGACTGCCGACGGCAAGGTTTTGGCGGGAACCTATGGTGATGGCATCTTTCAGGTTCATGCCGATGGAAGCAGTAGTCGGGCTTACTCTGTGTTGAATGGCAAGTTAAAGACCGACTATGTATATAGCATATTCAAGGATAGCGAAGGAGGCTTGTGGATAGGTTGTTTGGATGGAGACTTGGTACATATCCCCTCATCATTAAAAAAGAATGGATATGTGGATAACTCTGTTAACTATTTGCCAATCAATGAGGTTCAGAGTATTGTGGAGTCACCAGACAAGAAGAGTATTGCGGTGGGAACGACCCATGGATGTTATCGTATCGACAAGCGAAGCCTTCGTGTCAGTCGATTCTTCTATCCGTCGGAATTTCCTACTTTCGATTATAATTTCTTTGTCAATGCGATGGTTTTTCAGGATGCACGGCATATTTGGATAGCCACCGATGGAGGAGGCTTGTACCTCTACGATAGGCATAAGCATCAGCTCAAGAACTATACTATCTCGGAGTCTTTGCCTTCCAACACCGTCTATGCCTTGGTCAAGACTCCAAAAGGCAAGGTGTGGATGAGTACCGACAAGGGACTGGCTTTCATTGATCATGGAAAGGTGACCAATCTCAACTTCTTCAAGGGATTGGAGCGGGAGTACAGGCGTATGGCTGTGGTCCGAATCCAAGACGGGCGAATGATTTTCGGAAGCAATGATGGTGCTGTGGTCTTGGCATCCAAGTTTGCCAGGGGATTGAACTACAAGGCTCCTCTTCATATCACGGGTGTTGAGGTGGAAGGAAAGACTTTTGATGAGGCTGACCAACTGGAAGATTGGCATGCAGAACTCTTCGAGATGTTGCAAGAAGGAAAGATGAGTTTCTCTCATGATGAGAAAACCCTCATCGTGCATTTCGAGAGCATCAACTATCCGTATCAGCATGACATCCAGTATCAGTATTATCTGGAGGGGTACGACCATCAGTGGAGTATGCCTTCTGCCTACCAGCAGGCTCGTTTTGCCAACTTGCCTCCTGGCAGTTACATCCTGCATGTCAAGGCAATGGGTAGGAGTAACGGACGCATATTGGGAGAATCCACCTTGCGCATTCATATCGCCCAACCATGGTGGAACTCTTGGTGGGCATGGATTCTCTATCTCTGCATCTTAGGTGCTGTAGTCTATTTCGGCTGGGATTACTACAGGGAACGTTTGCATCGCAAGTACTACGATGAAAAGATCAACTTCTTTGTGAATACCGCCCATAACATCCGTACCCCTTTGAGTCTTGTGCTGGCTCCTCTTGCCGACTTGGCGAAGGATGCTACATTAGGCGATAAGAGCCGAAAGTTCTTGGAGATGGCACAGCGTAATGGTGATAAGCTTCTGAAGATGGTGACCGAGTTGCTTGATTTCCAGAAAATTGCCGTAGCGAAGACACAAGTTCGCTTGCAGAATGTGGAACTGTCTGTTCTCTTGCGTCAGCAGGTGGATAAGTTCCAGATGTCAGCCCAGGAGAAACATCTCAGTCTTCGGTTGGCAACCTGTGGACAACATACCTTCTCTACCGATCTTTCTATGATGGATTTGATATTCGAGAATCTGCTCTCCAATGCCGTAAAATATACGAAGGTGGGTGGAAACATCACCATCTCTGCTTCGCTTGATGAGGTTGCCAAGCAAGTCTGCATCCAGGTAAGCGATACCGGCATTGGTATCCCGAAAACCGAGGCCAAGCATATCTTCCAGAGTTTCTTCCGTGCCTCCAATGCGGTCAATTCTCAGGAGATGGGCAGTGGCTTGGGCTTGATGCTCACTCGCCAGCTTGTGCAGAAACTGGGAGGAAAGTTAACATTCGAGAGCGAGGAAGGCAAGGGAACTGCTTTCTTGGTTGTATTGCCTGATAACGGATATGTTGATGTTTCCGTTTCTTCCAAGCCATCAAGTTTGCCAGAAACTTCCGATAACTCCATGTCTACTGATGAAAAAATAAAATCAGAAGAATCACTTAAGGACACGCTCCTTTTTGTCGATGATAACGAAGACCTCCGTCAATACATCCGTATGGCTTTCGCCGACCAATACCATGTGGTGGATGTGGAGAGTGGTGAGGCTGCCTTGAAGTATCTGTCAGAGAATGGTGAGTGTGACATCGTGGTATCGGATGTGATGATGCCGGGTATGCAGGGCGACGAACTCTGCCGTCGCATCAAGGAAAACAAGGAGACCAGTTGGCTGCCTGTCATCCTCCTAACAGCGAAGGCAGGGCGCGACTTCATGATAGAAGGTCTAGACCTTGGAGCAGACGATTACATTGCGAAGCCATTCGACTCTGCCATTCTTGCCAGCAAGATTGCGAGCATGTTGAAGAACCGTCGCCGTCTGAGTCAATACTATATGGAGCAAAGTCTCGCCATCGTCAGAGGAGAGGACCCTGGGTTATCGTCTTCAAAGAGCCTGTTGCCAAGCGAACCTTCTCTGCCATCCGCTTCCGATGAAAAGAATAAATCTTCCGATGAAAAAGAACCGGATTTGGATCCGATGGACCAAGCTTTCGTTGAGAAAGCAACCTGTCTCGTCCTTGATAACCTGAGTGACACCGACTTCACCATCGACCGCCTTTGCCGGGAGATGGCGATGAGCCGCACCCTCTTCTATGGCAAGTTGAAGACTCTGACGGGGCAAGGACCGCAAGACTTCATGCGACTCATCCGTTTGGAGCAGGCAGCACAGTATCTGAAGCAAGGCGATAGCGTCTTGGATGTCTCTGTGAAGACAGGATTTGTAAACGTAAAGTACTTCAGTACAGTCTTCAAGAAGCATTTCGGGGTGTCACCGAGTAAGTATGAATAAAATGAGTCATGTAAATTGCTGGTAAAGAAAGTAGGATTGCTACCTTCTGATATTCTGTTAGTTATATATAAATGTAATGTAAGGTTTCAAACCTGGCGATAAGTCAGATTTGAAACCTTTTTTGTTTGCTTTCTAACCTCGTTTTTTCCTCTTTTCTATATTTTTGTAGCCAGGTTCAAACAATCACTCGCAATAAATAAACAATTAAGCATAAACAACAATAAACCTAATAATGAAAAGGAACCTTTTGAAAGTCTGCTTGCTATTTGTAAGTATGTTTACTGTATTTTCTTGCAGTGCTAGTCCTTCGGTGGTGGATACGCCTGATACAAGCGAATCGATTCCTACCGCCAAGCAATGGAACAAGGATGTAGTAGGTTGGAATCTCGGCAATGAATTCGAGTGCTCAGCTCCTGGACAGGATAGCGAGTCGATGCAGATTGGCAACCCTGACGGTTCCATCCATGCAGAAACAGCTTGGGGCAATCCCGTTGTCACCAAAAAGATGATACAAGCCGTGAAGAAGGCAGGTTTCAATGCCATCCGGATTCCAATCCGTTGGCAGTGCCACATTACCAATGCTCAGGCGATGAGCATCGACAAGGCTTGGATTGCTCGTATCAAGGAGGTAGTGGGTTGGTGTTTGGATAATGACCTCAAGGTTATCATCAATGCGCATCATGAAAAATGGCTAGAAGGTCGTCCTACCTATCAATATAAGGATGAAAACTGCCAGAAGCTTGCGCTCCTCTGGATGAATATCGCCTCTGAGTTTGCTAATTATGACAGCCGCTTGGCTTTCGCCGGTACCAATGAGATTCACGTCAGGGGCAATTGGAGCAAGCCTACTGCCGAGAACCTCGAAGTGCAGAATGCTTACAATCAGACATTCGTGGATATGGTTCGTGCCACAGGCGGCAACAATGCCAAGCGCCACCTCATCTTACAGACTTACGTTTGTAACCCTTGGTTTGGCATCGAGAATGGAGATTTCATCATTCCGAAGGATGCCGAAGGCAATGGCAACAACTATATGAGTGTGGAATTTCACTACTATCAGCCATGGAGCTACGCCGGCGATTGCACCTACGATTACTGGGGTGAGGTCTACAAGGATGCTGGCAAGATACCTGCAGAAAACGAGAAGACGATGACGGATTTCTTCGACAAGGTGGTGAATACCTGGAGCAACAAAGGACTGGGTATCGTTATAGGAGAATGGGGAGTAACCAATCACTATAAGTCAAACTCAGAGAAAGTGCATGAAAACATGACCTACTACTGTAAGTTCTTGACTACGGAGGCTCGCAAACGAGGCTTCTCTACTTTCGTTTGGGACAACAACCACTTCGGCAACGGCTCTGAGAAGTATGGCATCTTCGACCGTTTCAAGAGTATGAAGGTGAATGCTCCTTGGATTCTCGAAGGAATCTTTGGGAAAGAATAATGTTAAACTAAAAACAAAATATCTATTATGAGAAAGAAAACCATGTTACTCGGCCTGCTCAGTGCAGGTTTGATGTGGATGCCTGCTTCTGCCACTCTCGCAGCCCAGATGAACAATGCTGCGATGAGCGTTCAGCAGAACCAAGGCATCAAGGGTACAGTGGTGGATGCCACTGGCGAAACCTTGATTGGCGCTAGCGTGAAGGTGGCCGGTACAACCAACGGTGCCGTTACCGATCTGGATGGTAACTTTACGTTGAACTGCAAGCCTGGAGCTACGCTCGAAGTGAGCTACATCGGTTACAAGACGATGACCGTGAAAGCTGCTAATGGCATGAAAATACAGATGCAAGAGGATGGTAAGGCCTTGGATGAGGTGGTTGTCACCGCCCTCGGTATCAAGCGAGACCGCAAGGCCCTGGGCTACGGCCTGGAGGAAGTGAAGGGTGAAGAACTCACCAAGGCGAAGGAAACCAACGTCATCAACTCTCTTTCTGGTAAGGTGGCTGGTCTCGTTGTGCAGAACACCGCTGGCGGTGCTTCTGGTTCTACCCGCGTGCTCCTTCGTGGTAATACAGAAATGGCAGGCAATAACCAACCTCTTTACGTGGTGGATGGTGTGCCTTTGGATAATACAAACTTTGGCAGTGCCGGTGAAAGTGGAGGTTATGACCTCGGTGATGGCATCTCTGCCATCAACCCTGATGATATCGAGACGATGACCGTATTGAAAGGTCCTGCAGCCTCAGCCCTCTATGGTAGCCGTGCTTCCCATGGTGTTATCTTGATTACGACCAAGAAGGCGGAGAAGGATAGGATTTCCGTGGAGTACAATGGTTCTTATACTGTCGATACCCAGTTGGCTAAATGGGACGAAATCCAGGAGATATATGGCGCTGGCTACAATGGCGAGCTTCCTGCATCCAGCACCTCTGGTACCAATGCCAGTTGGGGACCTAAGGCCGATGACTTCATGTTCAAGTATTTCGATGGCGAGGAACGTCCATTCCTGATGCATCCTAACAACGCCTCCGATTTCTTCCGCACGGGTTTCACCACCCAGAACTCTGCCATCCTCTCAGTTAATTCCGGTAAGACGGGTATGCGTTTCTCTGTTACCGATATGCGCAACAAGGATATCTTGCCAAATACCAATATGAGTCGTGACAACTTCAACCTCCGAGTGAATACCTCTGCAGGTCCTGTTGACTTCGACTTCACCGCCAACTATACTCGTGAGAAGGTAAAGAACCGTCCTGCCCTTGGTGACTCCCAGAGCAACGTGGGTAAGAACCTCATGACCCTGGCGGGTACCTACGACCAGGCTTGGTTGAAGCGCTATGAGGATGCCGACGGCAACTATTCCAACTGGAATGGTAACGACCAGTATAACAAGAACCCATACTGGGATCTCTATAAGAACAGCAATACATCCGACAAGGACGTGTTCCGTTTTACGGGTAAGGCCATCTGCAACATCGACAAGCACCTCAAGTTGCAGGGTACCATCGGTACCGACATCAACAGCATGAACTTCGAGGACTTCATCGCCAAGACAACTCCAGGTACTCCTGCCGGAAAGCTTACCGACCAAATCTTCAACAACCGCACACTCAACGCCGAGATACTCGCCCTCTACAACAACTCATGGGGCGACTTCGATGTCAATGCTACCGCTGGTGGTAACATCTTCAAGGTGAACAACAAGACCACTACAAACATCGGTCTCAACCAGCAGATGAATGGCATCCAGAACATCATGAACTATCAGGAGCAGAATACTCGTGAGAGCATGTACAAGAAACAGATCAACTCTCTCTATGCCAGCGCGAGCCTCGGCTACAAGCATACTTACTATTTGGAGGGAACCCTCCGTGGCGATAAGTCGTCTACGCTCCCTACAAATAACAATACATACGTATATCCTTCGGTATCTGGTAGCTTGGTTTTCTCCGAGTTTATCAAGAACAAGAAGTTCATCAATTATGGTAAGATTCGCGCATCTTGGGCAAAGGTAGGTAGCGATACCGATCCATACCTGTTGGCACTCAACTATACCACGGGCAAGTACAGCTACTCGGGTTATACCATCGGTATGATAGCCAACTCAACACAGCCAAACAAGGATTTGAAGCCTACAATGACAGGTTCTTACGAGGTAGGTTTGGAGATGAAGTTCCTCAATGGGCGTTTGGGCTTGGATGCTACCTATTACAACCAGAACTCCAAGAACCAGATTTTGAGCTTGGCTTCAACCACCACCTCTGGCTATGCTTACCGCCTCATCAATGCCGGTGAGATTCAGAACCAGGGTATCGAGATTGCCCTCAATGCCCGTGCCTTGCAGATCAAGGACTTCGCTTGGGACTTGGGTGTCAACTTCTCGAAGAATACCAACAAGGTGAAGTCGCTCACCGATGGCATGGACTACTTCGAGTTGGCGAAGGCATACTGGTGCGGTGTTTCTGTAGGTGCCAAGGTAGGTGAGAACTATGGAGCTATCCGTGGACACGACTTTCTCTACAACGACAAGGGGCAGGTGGTTGTCGATGCAGCTACTGGTCTTCCAAAGATTGACCAGAAAATCAAGACCATCGGCAACTCTACTTGGGACTGGACAGGTGGTTTCTACTCAACCTTTAGCTACAAGAACTTCCGCCTCTCTGCTGCATTCGATGTTAAGGTAGGTGCCGACATCTACTCTATGTCCATGCGTTCCGCATACCAGACAGGTAAGGCAAAGGGAACATTGGCAGGCCGTGAGGAGTGGTACACTTCCGAGGAGGCTCGCAAGGCTTCGGGTATGGATCTTGCCGCATGGCGTGAAACAGGTAACTGCAAGGGATTTGTCGTAGGGGGTGTCATCGACAATGGCGACGGTACTTATCGCAAGAACGACATCGCCGTAAACCCTGAAGATTACTGGAAGCATGTGGCAAATGGCGTGCAGAGTGCCTTCGTTTACGACAACTCTTATGTGAAGTGTCGTGAGATTACTTTCGGCTATACCTTCCCAGAGAGCATCCTGGGCAAGTATGCCAAGGGCTTGACCGTATCCTTCGTGGCTCGTAACCCATTCATTGTTTGGAAGAACATTCCTAACATCGACCCAGACTCCAGCTACAACACCTCAGGTCTCGGTCTGGAATATGGTTCCCTGCCATCTCGCAAGAGTTATGGTTTGAACGTGAACGTGAAGTTCTAATCTCGAAAAAATGAATCAATTTCTTTAGAAAAGTTCTAATATATAAAAGGTAAGAAAATGAACAATATAATCAAGAAATATATAGGTAAGAGCAGCCTGATGATGGCTTTCGCCCTGATGGCAACCGGCACTGCGATGACTTCTTGCTCTGATGATACCTTGAGCAACATCAATACCGACAAGACCAAGGTGAGCGAGCTCGACCCTAACGCACAGTTGACAACAGCTTTGTTGCAGACTTACGGTGACTTCAGTCTGATGGATACCTACCGTAACTATATATCTGGTTTCCCACAGTATTTCGCTGGTGGTTGGAATGTAACCAATTACGCTGGTTCTAATTTCAGAGAAGATGATATTACCCGTCGTATTTGGGACCGCTATTATGAAATCGGTATCAAGAACCTTGTGGATGCCATCCACAATTCTGCTGACAAGGCAAACTTGAATGCGGCACTTCGTATCCATCGTGTCTATCTCACGGCAGTTTTGGCAGATACCTACGGTGACGTGCCTTGTTCGGAGGCAGGTCTGGGTTATATCTCAGGTATCTCCACCCCTAAGTATGATACCGTAGAGGAACTCTATAGCTGGTTCTTTGAGGAGCTTGACGCTTGCGAGAAGCAGCTTGGCACAGGTACCGACCGCATTTCTGGTGATGTCACCAGTATGGGTGGTGATGTAGCTCAGTGGAAGAAGTATGCCAATGCACTCCGTATGCGCTATGCCATGCGCATTTCCGATGTTAATCCACAGAAGGCAAAGGAGGAGTTTGAGAAGGCTGTAGCTGCCGGTGCTATCGCCAGTGCAGCAGATGATGCTTATATCAAGTATACTGATTCTCCATTTACCTATTATGATGGAGCCAACGACTACGATTTCCGTGCCAATGCATTGAGCGAGAGTCTCTATGGTCAGGATGCCACATCGCCTACCATGGTATGCTCTACCTTGTTCTATCAGTTGCAGAATACCAACGATCCTCGTCTCTATCGCATCTGCCGTCACTACTACAATATCAAGCGTAGTCAGGTGAAGCCAGATAAGGAGCAGAACATCGACTTGACCGATGATTTTCTGGCTTACTTCCAGAGCAAGGACCTCGGTGAGGAGCCTTGCAACCCTGGTGCAGCTTGGTACACAGACTGGATGAATCCAGCTACGGTGGATGACCTTCCTACTTTGAAGAAGTATGCAGAGAATGACGAGAACACTTATGCCAACTCTGATTATATAGCCCGCGCTGGTCGTCCTTGCTTGAACATCGACTTCGAGATGCCTTCTTGTCCTGGCGACTTGATGAGCTATGCTGAGGTGGAGTTCCTCAAGGCTGAGGCTGCAACCAAGGGTTGGAATGTAGGTGGTGGTGATGCTGAGAGTCACTACGAGGCTGGTGTTCGTGCCAGCATGGAGTTGCTCAACAACTACTATCTTACATCCAACAAGATTTCTAAGGAAGAGATAGATGCGTTCATTGCCAGCAATCCGTTGGGTGACAATCCTAAGGAGACCATCAACACCCAGGCTTGGATTCTCCACATGATGAACCCTTCTGAGGGTTGGGCTAACATGCGCCGCTCTGACTATCCTGCCATCTTGAATCGTGATCTCTTGACCAAGAATGGTTTCACTTATACGGATTCCGATTGGTCAATGCCTGTCCGCTTGCAGTATCCTGAGTTGGAAGCTCAGTACAACAATGCCAACTACAAGGCTGCCATCGACCGCATGGGTGGTACAGACAACTGGCACAAGCGCCTCTGGTGGGACAAGGCTGATGTAAACCTTCAGCCAGACTTCAATCCTCCATTCGGAAAGGGATATAGCGAGTAGTGTTTAATGTTAAGTGTTTAATGTTAAGTGTTTAATGTTAAGTCTTATAGGACAATAGATAGAATAATTAATTATGAATAAGACAATGAAACAATATAAGGGAAAAGTCTTGAAGGCTATGATGATGCTCTTAGCCGTGAGTTTCGCACTGGCTGGTACATCTACCTTGTCTTCTTGCTCTTCTGACGATGAACCATACTTCACTGTCAGCGAAAATGACGATCCACGAATCTTGAACACCGACTTGGCTGATTCCAAGATAGACTGGAAGACTAATTATAAGTTGGAAATCAAGGTAACTCCTGTTCACTACACCACTGTGACATGGTTGCTCGACGACACTCAGATTGCTGAAGGTACCACCATCGACCAAACTTTGCCTATAGGTAATCATGAACTGAAGATTGTGGCAACCACCACCAAGGGCAAGACCACATCCCGTACCTTGAACGTTACCGTGACTCCTGCTGCCGATGATCCAGCCTTGGGTACCAATGCCATCGAGCTTTGGGTAGCTCCGGGAGAAACTACAACCATCCACAAGTGCAAGAACCTGGGTCTCGTTCAGAAAGTACTCATCGCTGGTAAGGAGGCTGCCTTCGAAGTTCTCGATGAGGGTACGACATTGAAAGTTACTGCTCCTTCCGACCTCGCCAATGGCGATTACGACATTACATTGGTAGATGGCAATGGTGTACAGTTTGCTGGCGGTACCATCAAGGTAACCACCGAGGCTCGCCCATCTATGGAGAACACCATCTGGGAAGGTGAGTTTGCCGTGACATGGGGTACACCATTCGATGCCTTGAAGGATACCTTCCTCTCAAAGGTGAAGGCGGGTACTATTCTCCGTGTTTATGTGGATGGAAATGGTCAGGGTACTGCTGCTACCTCTTGGTGGAACAACATCCTTACTGGCAAGGGCGACCCAGAGCGTGGCGACATCATGGTGAATGGACCTGCTAAATGGGAGTTTGAACTGACCGACCTCTCTATCCAACTCTTGACAGAGCAGAATGGTCTATTCCTCGTGGGTGACGGTTACACCGTAAAGAAAATAACTATTGAATAAAATATTAGAAAGACTTTCGTTTTTATCATAAAACGTCAAACCTTTGAACTTATGAAGAAAATATTATTATCAATTTCAATGTTGGCATTGGCTTATACAGCCAGTGCCAATGTTCCGGTTATCAAGAGCGACCCTAAGATTGAGGCTCAGGTAGAACAAACCCTGAAGAAACTCACCTTGGAGGAAAAGATAGGTCAGATGATGGAATTGGTGACCGACCTCTTTGGTGCCAACGACAAGAACGGTGTGTTCTATATCGACGAGCACAAGACCGATTCTATCCTTTCCCGCTATAAGATTGGCTCTATCCTCAACGCTCCTAACACCTGCGCGCCAACAGCCAAGCAGTGGGAGAAGTATATCTCTCAGATTCAGAAAATCTCGATGAAGCGCATCGGCATCCCTTGTGTCTTCGGGCTTGATCAGAACCACGGTTCTACTTATACACAAGACGGAACCCTCTTTCCGCAGAACATCAATGTGGCTGCCACCTTCAATCGTGAGATAGCTCGCCGTTCGGCTGAGGCTACCGCTTATGAGACTCGTGCAGTGAGCGTACCTTGGACTTACAGTCCTACCGTTGACCTCGGTCGTGATGCCCGTTGGCCTCGCATCTGGGAAAACTTTGGCGAGGATTGCTACCTCAGTTCAGAGATGGGCAAGGCGATGGTCTATGGTTTCCAGGGCGAGGACCCAAACAACATCGACCAGTATCACATTGCCACTTCAATGAAGCACTTCATGGGCTATGGTGTGCCTTGGACTGGTAAAGACCGTACGCCAGCCTATATCTCTCCTGCCGACTTGCGAGAGAAGCACTTCGCTCCTTTCCTGGCGGGGCTGCAGGCTGGAGCCTTGACCGTGATGGTGAATTCCGCTTCCGTCAACGGTATGCCGATGCATGCCAACAAGGACATCCTGACAGGATGGCTGAAGGAAGAGACTGGATGGGATGGTGTGCTCATCACCGACTGGGCAGACATCAACAATCTCTATACTCGTGAGATGGTGGCAAAGGACAAGAAGGATGCGCTCCGCATTGCCATCAATGCTGGTATTGATATGATTATGGAACCTTATTCTTGCGATGCTTGTGGCTACCTTGTAGAACTGGTGAAGGAAGGTAAGATTCCGATGAGTCGCATCGACGATGCCTGTCGCCGTGTGCTTCGCATGAAGTACCGTCTCGACCTTTTCAAGAACCCAACCCAGAAACTGAAGAATTATCCTAAGTTTGGTGGCAAGGAGTTTGCCAAGCTCGCCTTGGAGGGAGCTACCGAGAGTATGGTGCTCCTGAAGAACAAGGGTAATATCCTCCCTTTGCAGCATGGCAAGAAGATTCTCCTCACGGGTCCTAATGCCAATCAGATGCGCTGCCTGGACGGTGGATGGAGCTATACCTGGCAGGGTCATCGTGCCGATGAGTTTGCCGGCAAATACAATACCATCTATGAGGCATTCTGTAATGAGTATGGCAAGGAGAATGTCATCTTGAACCAGGGTGTTACCTATAATGAGAAGGGAAATTACTGGGAGGAGAACGAACCTCAGATTCTGGGGGCAGTGGCTGCAGCGAAGGATGCCGACGTCATCGTGGCTTGCATTGGCGAGAACTCCTATACAGAGACTCCGGGTAACCTGACCGACCTTTGGCTCTCAGAGAACCAGCGCAATCTGGTGAAGGCTTTGGCTCAGACAGGCAAGCCTGTCATCTTGGTACTGAATGAAGGTCGTCCTCGTCTCATCGCCGACATCGAACCATTGGCACAGGGCATCATCAACATCCTTATCCCTGGCAACATGGGCGGCGATGCCTTGGCAAACTTGGTATTGGGCAAGTCAAACTTCAGTGGCAAGATGCCTTACACCTATCCTAAGGAAATTAATTCGCTCGCTAACTACGACTTCAAGAAGAGTGAGGAGGTGGGTACGATGGAAGGGGCTTACGACTACAATGCAAGGATTACCCAGCAGTGGGGCTTCGGATATGGTTTGAGCTACACCTCTTACAAATATAGCAACCTGAAGGTTTCCAAGTCTGACTTCCGCCACGGCGACATTATCAAGGTGAGCGTGGATGTGAAGAACACGGGCAAGGTGGCAGGCAAGGAGAGTGTCCTCCTATTCAGCAGCGACCTCGTCGCCAGCATGGTGCCAGATGGTCGTCGTCTCCGTGCCTTCGACAAGGTGGAACTTCAGCCAGGTGAGACCAAGACTGTGACCTTCGAATTAAAGGCAGACGACTTGGCTTTTGTAGGTTGGGATGGCAAATGGAGATTGGAGGAAGGCGACTTCAAGTTGATGATTGCCGACCAAACTGCCTCTGTTCATTGTGTAGATACTTATCTGTGGCAGACAGCCAATAGATAAGCATATATAAAGATTGGGATCCATTCCTGCAAGAATATTCTATGTATTCTTGTTAGGAATGGATTTTGGGAAATTCTTTGGTGAATATGGGGTAGAGAAATATATTGCTCATATTGAACTTATCTTGACATTTGTTTCTTTTTCATTTCCTTCACCAGAATAACAATAAATGCTATATAATTCCATGCTTGCCAACTTGTCAAAGTAACATCAAATCTGTTCAACAGACTTCTGTATATTAGCATTGAGAAATAATCCATCAGTAGAAATATCAGACTTTTTGAGTTGTGAGAACACTTCTTTAACCACTTCTGAAATATTGTACAAATCATTGTGAGAACCTGCAACTGGAGAGGAAATGGCGAGTGGTATTCCCTGGCGGTCAGTTACATAAATGGCATTTGTAGTCTTTTGCTTCTTGCGTCCCTGATAGCTCTGACAATCTCCACCACATAATGCTGTAGTATGATTGCCATCCAAATCTATACTTGACATATCCAAGAAAGATTTATAACGGTTTAGAAGTGTTGTCCACACTATTTGCCATTCTCCTTTCTTACACCATTTGCGAAAATGTCCGTATACGGTTTTGCAATGAAGAACCTTTGCTGTGAAGAACGATGAAAATGGAAGCATATACCATTGGCAACCAGTCTTAAGCTTATAAACTTTTAGTGCGATTTATTAATTCAAAAATAATATAAGATGAAAAGATTAAAAACATTGCTTGGATATTATATACCGACGTTCTTTGAAATGCAAGTGGATTCAACAGACGATAATATGATTATCTCTAAGATGTCTGATATAGATGCTACAATTTTATTTCATGAGTATATCCATTTTCTACAAGACTTTACAACTTACTATGGACTTAATAATTTGTATGTTCAAAGTGAATATATACATAGTGTGGTAAATAGAATATATAAAACTAACAAACAGTTTGCTGTTCCATTTGAAATAACTGACAATAATGACAATTTACTACTTAATCAACAGATATGTAATTTAACAGCTGGAGATACGGATGAATCATCTATTTATACCATTGATGAAATAATAGAGAATACAGACGAATTGATTCCCAATCCGTATATCAACAATATACAGAGTGTTGTATTGAATCCTAATGATAACATTCGTTCTTTTGGAGCTTTAGCAATTATGGAAAGTATGTCTTACATTATGGAAAGATTATGTTCCCCAATTGGAGTACAAATTTCTCCTGACTATCCATATCGTGCAGCAGAACTTGTTGCCCAACACTATAATAAGGAATTTGGGGATGATTTACTTAAAGTTCTTGCATTGTGTGATATATCTCTTTTAAATTCCAATCCTGGAGTATATTTTGTTGATACTGCAAAAAAAATAGGTAGTGGAGAATTAGTGATTAATAATGCTGAAGAATTATATGATTGGTTCTACAAAAAAACGTGTAGCGTAGCTGGTTCTTCTCCGCAGGCATTTGAGCAAGTATTTAAGAATTTATCAAACCAAGTCAATCAATCATTACATAGTTACATTTGTGACGTACCACAACACGAAACTTTTCATGAATGGATAAATCGTTTAACAGATTTTGCTATAGACTGGAGAATAAACGATAAATATTTTTTGCTTAAAATGGCGAAACAAAATGATTTGAAAAAAAATAATTGTTGGGGTTATACCATATCAAAGGTAGGAAGTCCTTTGATAAAAAATCGATATAATCATTATTTCAAATTACCTTATAAGAACATGGAAGCTGGGGATAATGTTGAAATTTTTAATGCCATTAAAGAAATATACCAATTATTCTCAAATGGTAAGAAAAACTGTGGAATGCATAATTGGTGTTGCGAGTCTCCTAATTCTACACCTAATGAATTATGCAAAACGGAACCATGGAAAAAATGCAATGAAAAATCTCTATGTCCTTATGCTTTTTTATGGAAACATTGGAATTTGAAAACGTATGAGCCTATTTGATATATCAAAAAATTAAATAAGAGAAGAATTCTTATTTACCTTGCGGGTAGTCCACCGACTGCCCGCATTTTTTTATGTCTTTTTCTAACTGCACATTCCCCGAAACGCCAGCCGTGCGTGGCATGGCTGACTTGTTTTCGTGAAAAGAGCCGTTGGAAACCCGCACAAGCGTACTGCAAGGTAAACTTGCCATACCCTTGCCTTTCCCACCCGCATGGAGTGTTCCCTAAAAGAGGAAAGAGAACAGGCACTTTTCCCCTATTTCCCTAAATGTAAATCTTCCTCTCACGCAGCCCCCCAGCCGGGACCGTTGTTTTAATCATTTCAATAGGCAAAGGTAGTTACGTGTTCTTCACGATTTTGCAAGGTCGAGCCGTGCCGGTTTGGCGAAAAAATCTTCCCTGCCCTGCGAGGTATTTTTTGCCCAAAAACCTGCAAACTCTAAACACTACCCTTTTACGCCTATGTGAAACGAAAACGACCGCCCCGACCAGAAGACGCATAAGAAAAAGTCGGATTTACGGGAAACAGGAAAAAAGTTCAGTGAAACTTCAACTCCCTCATCTCTCGAATCCGCATAAAATTAAAAACTTAAAAATTACAGCAATATGGAAGCAACGAAATTATCAGCAGCAAGCGTTTATGTAGGCACTTACGCCAAGTACAACAACGGTTCATTGTTTGGGGCATGGCTCAACCTTTCGGATTATTCGGACAAGGAAGAATTTTACGAAGCCTGCCTGGAACTTCACAAGGACGAGGAAGATGCGGAATATATGTTTCAGGACTGGGAGAACGTGCCGGAGGGTTTAATCGGCGAAAGCTGGATTTCTGAAAACTTCTTTTCCTTGCGTGATGCGATAGAGGATTTGGACGACACCGAACAGGGAGCCTTTTTCGTGTGGTGCAACTACAAAAGCCATGATTTGAGCGAGGAAGATGCGGACGACCTTATATGTGATTTCCGGGACGAGTATCGGGGACAATATGACGATGAAGAAGATTTCGCCTATGAAATTATCGAGGAATGTTACGACCTGCCGGAGTTCGCAAAGACCTATTTCGATTATGAAAAGTTCGCCCGTGACCTGTTTATGTGCGATTACTGGTTTGATGACGGTTTTGTGTTCCGTGCGGCATAATCAAATACCAATCCGGGCGGGGTGTCAAAGCCCTGCCCGCTAAAAACAACCAAGTTTATAACCCTAAAAAAATAAGACATCATGCAGTCACTTAACAAAAACGGGGTAAGCATCAGCCAAACACCGGGAGAAGAAAAGTTCGTAAAATGCTGTTTAGGGGCTTTCAGGGGACAGTTTTATTTTCAATATGACTACCGTCACTTTGACGGCGAACTTTTCAGCACGGTAGCCAAAACGCTGGACGAGTGCCGCCGCAGGCGTGACGGGTGGATAGCGAAGAAAAACGGAGTAATAAACAAGTAAATTTCAGGGACATGAAAACGACAGAAGTAAACAAGGAGCTTATCGGCAGGCGTTGCGAGTGCATTTTTACGGGCTTAATGGTAACGGGCGTTATCGAGGACATCCAAGACGACCGGCATTCCACAGCGGTCAAAGTCCGTTTCGACCACCCGCACCAGTGGGGCGATGATTTGTATAATGATGTGTGGGCGTGTGGGCGCAAAATTGACGAGTTCGGCACGTTGCACCATTTGCAACTGCTGGAGAACAAACCGGGCTTTCAAATAATGACCGTAGTTTTCGGCGAGCCAATCAGCCGGATAGACCGCAGTGTTTTTGAAGATGTGGACACGTGGGGTGTCTGTTCCCTGCAAGGCTGGGTAAACAGCTATGAAAGTGTCCGGTTTGTAGCCATAGACGACCATACGGCAATCATCACGGGCGAATATAACATGGAACAGGTAAAAGTGTGGTTAGAGAAATACACGTCCATAAAGAGCCTTAAAAGCAGTTGATAGAGAACGGCGGCTGTTTGCCGCCGCTACTTTCTTTCGTGAGTGTCGGAAAATAAAGTAGCAAAGAAACCATTTTATAATCTGTTGAATAGATAATTATTGTATTTTTGCAAAAAAAATGATAGATTATTACATGAAAAAAATATTAGAATTATCTCACACAAAGGCATTTGATTTTCTCTTACAGGGAGCTTGTTATAGTACAATCACTTTGCCGATTTATTATGATTTTAGTAATATTTTAGATTTTGTAAAAACTAAAATTGGCTCAAAAGATTTCAGTGTTTGTCTTAAAGATAAGAATGTCTTTCCATCAGATTTTGATAATGTAAATTATCATCTTCTTATGAATAAAGACGGTAGATATGCATACAGACCTTTACAATTAGCTAATCCATACTTATATTATTTTTTGGCACGAGAAATTACAAAGTATGAAAATTGGGAATTGCTAAAAAAACGTTTTGGAGAATTTGAAAATAGAAATTGTGAGGTTGTTAGTATTCCACAAATTAATGATGATAAGGATGAAAATATTACAGCAACGTCAATAAAATCTTGGTGGGAACACATTGAACAGAGGTCAATAGAATTGTCATTAGCGTATAAATATATATTTGTAACTGATATTACAAATTGTTATGGTTCAATATATACCCATTCCATATCATGGGCTCTATATGGAATAGAGTATGCAAAAGAACACAAAAAAGAAAAAAATTGGGTAAACTAATTGATACCTATATCATGGGAATGCAATATAAACAAACAAATGGTATTCCTCAGGGTGGTGTGTTATTTGATTTTATTGCAGAAATGGTATTAGGGTATTCTGATTTGTTATTATATGAAGAATTACAAAGAATAGGAATTGCCGATTATAAAATATTACGTTATCGCGATGATTATAGGATATTTAGCAACAGCAAGGAAGAACTTGAAAAAATAGCAATGACACTTCAAACTACTCTTGCTAAACTGAATTTTCAGCTGAACAGTTCTAAAACAAAATTGAGCGAAGATATTATAGAAGATTCTGTTAAAGCAGACAAGTTATTTTATATAGCCAATCTTCCTATTTATAAAGGAGAAGAAACTGTTTTCAATACACTACAACAGGAACTTCTTTATATATTGTGCTTATCAAAGCAATATCCCAATTCTGGTACAATATCCAAATTATTAACTATATTTTTAAAACGTATTTCTGCAAAAGAACACTTGTTGGAAAATGTCGGGGTTCTATCGGCTATAGTAGTAGAAATAGCGATGAACAGTCCTAAGGTCTATAGTTTAACTGTTTCTATTATCAGTAATTTGATTAACCATTTGGATACTACTGAAAAAAGAGAGGCTATGGCTAAAAATATATGTAACAAATTCTCTCGTTTGCCGAATATTGGGTATTTACAATTATGGATGCAACGAATAACTTTCCAAATGCATACTTCAATGGGCTATACAGAACCTTTGTGTGAAATAGTAGAGAATAAGCCAAATGTACAGATATGGAATAATGAATGGCTAAAGGATGAATATACAGCAGAGTTTCCATTATATAGTATGTGTACTAATTGGCTTAGTGATACATTTACTCCTATTATAAATATAGATGAAGTTTCTATCTTTGATTATTGATAACAGAATAAGCCAATGAAAAACATTGGCTTATTCTGTTTATATTCTCATTATTCAGCATCACTGCTATCATTATTGAACGAGAACGAAAGCTGTTGCATCTGTCCAAAGCTGTCAATTACATAAATGTCAATCGTCTGCTGGTCTGTCGATGCCGAGGTGTAGTAGAGCCGGAACGTTTCTTTCTCCAGCGGGTAAAGGTCATTGGGCAGGAACACCGTGCCGTTATCCATTTCCAGCTTCCCTTTGCCGTCCGGCTGGAAGTACCTGATTTGATAGGTAGTCGGCTGGTAATAGCCGCCACGCACCAGTCGGCAGCGTATTTCGGCGGTTTCCCCGACTTTCAGCCTTTTGGGTACTGGCAGCGTTTCGATGCTGAACGGGTATGCCTGCTGAATATCCAAATTGTCATTACAGGCGGTGACAAGCACGAGGGCGGCCACAATGTAGCAGCCCATAATGATTTTATACATTACATTCTTCATATACATTGTTATATGGCGGTCAGTTGATGATGAATTTCAGTCCCAAAGCTACCTGCGTGTGGAACTTGCCTATGTCCGAGCCGAACAATGCCCGTTCCCTTGCGTTCAGTAGCAGAGCCACCCGGTCTGTCAGGTAGGCTTCCAGTTCCAGCGTCAGCGCACCCCCATAAATGAAGCAGTCCTTATCCAGCAAGGTAGAGCCGTCCGGCAGCAGCTTTTCGCTTCGGTTGCTCACTTCATACCCGGCGAGTGCCGACAGTCCCAGCGAGAGAAAAAAGGTCTTTCGCCTGTCCGAAAGGAATTTCAGGTAATAGCCGCCCTCTGCGGTGAACTGTTCGACTGGTATTCTCATATCCTTGTAGTCATACTTCTTGTGCAGGTATTCGCCGCCAATCACCCAGCGGTTGGCGTTCTTGGTGTAAACGCTGTACGCCGCCCCGATGTGGTAGGCGAAATCACTGCCAGCGTTCCAATGCACCCCGTCCGTCATGCCCGCCGTGACCTGCAAGCCTTTTATGCCCGGCAGGTATCTTTGTGCGTGTGCCTGAAACGAGGTCAGGCACAGCGCAAAGAGCATCATTATAAAGATGTGTCTTTTCATTCCCTATTTGATTTTGAGTTCGTCAATCACTTCTGCGTTCACGATGTCGGCGTTTTTCCACCCGTATGGTCTGATGCCGCCCGCCGTTCTTCTCGTAGAGTTCCACGACCAGCAGCTTGTCGTCAGGAATGGTAAACTTCGGCAGGGCGTACACCGTGCGCACGGTTGATTTCCCGGCAATCTCTATCACCTCGTTGTAGCTGCGTACCGCATCCAGTACCGTTTCCTGAATAGCCGTGCGTTTGGGCACTTTTTTATCGGTTATCTTAAACCTGATGAAGTCCGTGTCGAAAGGCACGTTGGAACTGTTCTTTGTCTGCGTGTGCATGTAGAGCATCCCGTTATATGTGTAAATCCCCTTGATTAAGAACTGTATGCCGAAACGCTTGCTACCCAAGTGGCGCACTTTCCGTTCATTGTTCTTGTAGATGCTCTGCATTATCAGCTTCACTAATAGCGGGCTTTCATTGCCCAGTTCCCGGAAATGGATGTTCATCCGGGTATGCGAGAAGTCGGACGTATCTTCATTCTCCAAGAAGTCCTTCATTTCGATGTTGAGCATTTCCGGTTCACGGGCGTACTTGGCGTGTAGGCTCGGCGATGGGCGCCTTACCACCTTTCGGTGGTAGGTTTCCCATA
>ERZ1673752.2245-NODE-2245-length-22446-cov-5.806261_pt1 | contig 22446 bp, 13 predicted proteins | sample MGYA00580195_ERZ1673752 | MGnify/ENA primary metagenome ERZ1673752 (study PRJEB41218, sample SAMN15661744) | gut metagenome | host: Homo sapiens | place: Canada: London | collected 2015-08-20/2019-03-30 | study: EMG produced TPA metagenomics assembly of...
CTTAGAGAAGATGCTATCGGCGTCAAATTAGAAATAATTTTTGACCAGCAATATTCTGCTGCATACCAGCAACTGTTGACAGAAAGCACATTGAAAGATATCCCCATTGAATATTATAAAGTTAATTATAGAACATTTGCGAATCCAGAATACTACATTCCCATAACTTCCAAAAAAGTAGTTAGTATAAATACTTTTCAAAAAGATTACGGACCTGTACTAAATAGATTTATTTCAAATACGATTCATGATTACCTTACCGAAAAAGATTGTACAGAACTGCGGCATGCGTACAGAGCGAATCGACATGAGTTTACTGAACATGAAGTAGTAAAAAAACTAAACGAAAAATTAGAAAACAACAGCCTGCATGATAAAAAGATTAGTATAAATTTAAGAGAAAATGGTATAGACGACTGGAAGGAGGATATGTCAATTGCCTTAAATGATATACCTCTTGAAAATATGGGATTCGGAACGCAAAATATTTTTAAATCAGAAATGATTTTGCGTCAAAATACTGACGTTGATATTCTCGTAGTAGAAGAACCCGAAAACAATCTTTCCTATGCCAATATGTCAATTCTTATTTCCGAACTTGAAAAAGCTAATAATAAACAATTAATCATCTCGACACATAGTAGTTTTGTAGCTAACAAACTTGGATTACAGCATCTCCATTTAGTATCAAATCATCAAACGGTGCCTTTCTCCTCATTAGACCAATCGACATATGACTATTTTCTAAAGCTTCCAGGCTATAATACATTACGAATCTTACTAGCAAAGCATTCCATTCTAGTTGAAGGCCCCTCTGATGAACTCATCATACAAAGAGCCTACCTGGACATCCATGGAAAGCTGCCCATTATGGATGGGGTAGACGTTATCTGCGTGGACAGTCTTGCATTTCAGCAATACTGCAAACTTGCAAGCCTCATACGTAAAAAGCTGACCATTGTCACCGACAACGACGGCAATGTTGAAAATGTCAAAGAGCGCTATAGCCAGTATGGCGATATTGTTAAATTGTGTATTGAAAGAGACAACACACTCAACACTCTTGAACCATCTATCCTGAACGCAAACAGAGATACATTTGAAAATTTCAAACAAATTATATACAAAGGGCGCGACATAAAAAAAATAAACTATGATAATCTCAAAGAATTTATGATAAATAATAAAACAGAATGGAGTATAAGAGTCTTTAACAGTACAGAAAAAATAGCCTACCCCCAGCAGATACTTGATGCCATTTCCATTGATACGGAATAAAGGAATTGATATGAACAATGAAGTAATATTTGCTGCGGCGGGCAATGGCAAAACATATTCCATCTGCAAGAAAGCAAAAGAAGCTATACAGATCAGCAACAAGTATGTTCTTTTAATATCATACACAAATGAAGGGATCAAATCTTTAGAAAGAGAATACAGAAAACAAAATAATGGCATACTTGATGATAGAATTACAATCCTCTCCTGGTACAGCGTCCTCCTTTCTGAGTTGATACATCCATACCAATCTCTTGTTAAATTCAGAACAAACAATATAGAAGAATATCTCCCGGAAAATTTTGTAAAATCTATCGCTTTTTATGAAAGAGATTCATATCGCCGCCCGCACTACAAATATACAGACAAAAGGTATTTTTTTAACCATAACAATGATATACGGAAAGACTATGTAAGTAATCTTGCCAATCAGTGTAATGAACATTCACAAGGGAAGTCCATTAGACGTCTCGAAAAAATATACTCACATATTTTTATTGACGAAATCCAGGATTATGCAGGCTATGATTTAGAAATTATAAAATTATTATTTTATTCATCCATCAATATCTTATGCGTAGGAGACCATAAACAGTCAACATTTCGCACGAATAATTCTCAAAAAAATAAGCAATATAGAAACGAAGATATTTATACCTACTTTACGAATCTTAGTAAGAAAAGCCTTTTGCGCATTACCTTCAGTAATACCACACGTCGATTCAATCAAGAAATATGTTACTTTGTAAATACAATTCATAATGATCCTAATACTGCTGTAATCCCGTCACATGATTATCCTCAAATATTAAATAGCGACCATACAGGTGTTTATCTTATTGAAGAGAAACACCTTAGTTTGTATTGCAAATACTACGAACCAGTAATTTTAAGATATAATAAGACTTCAAAAATAAATTTTGATTATGGAAATTGTAAAATACTAACATATGGAAGTTCAAAGGGAACAACACATAAACGATCCCTAATTATACCCGTAAGTACAGTTCTACCTTTTTTAGAACGTCAAGTAAATGATCTAGAAAAAAATACACGAGCGAAATTTTATGTTGCCTGTACTCGAGCAATGCATAGCATTGTTTTTGCCGTAAAAAAAATAAAAATCAATAATGTCTTTAAACCAGAGACAATTGATATTCAAGGAAACCTCATACAGGTATTAAAATTTAAAAGAAATGAAACATAAATATATTATTTTCATTCATCAAATTCCCAAAATCCTTTTTTTCATCTCCACAGCACAGTTGGCCACAAAGATAAGGAAGAGGATTCATCAATATGAGGCCTCCTAGCTCTCGATGTACTTATGGCACAGCACCAACGGCAAGACCACGCTGCTGCCACCTTTCCCCGGGGCTTCCTTCCCATGTTCCACTCTCCCCTCGTCATCTCCGCCAGCCGGGCCACGGACATCCCCGCCTTCCACGGGGAGTGGTTCATGGCCCGGCTGCGGGCGGGCTTTTGCCGTCGGCGCAATCCCTTCAATAGTCGTCAGGAGAGCATCATCTCCTTTGCCCGCACGCGTGTTTTCGTCTTCTGGAGCAAGCACCCCGCGCCCTTCCTGCCGCATCTGGCGGAGATCGCGGCCACAGGGCGGCAATTCTACTTCCAGTACACCCTCAATGCCTACGAGGCCGAGGGGCTGGAGCCCGGCCTGCCCTCCCTGTGCCGCCGTCTGGAGACGTTCAAGCGGCTGGCGGACACCATCGGCCCGCAGCGGGTCATCTGGCGTTGCGATCCCCTCATCGTGGGCGGCCGCCTGAGTACGGATGCCCTGCTGGAACGTATCGACCGGCTGGGGCGGGAGCTTTCCCCCTACACGGAAAAGCTCGTCTTCAGCTTCGTGGACATGTACCGCAAGACCGCCGCTGCCCTGCGCAGGCTCGATCCGGCCTACCGCGCGCCCACGGTGGACGAGATGCGGGAGCTGGCCCGGGGCATCGCGGCCCTCAACGCCGGCTGGCCGCACCGGCTGGAACTGGCCACCTGCGCCGAAGGCATCGACCTGAGTGCCCTGGGCATCCATAAAAACAAATGTATCGACGATGTCCTCATCCGCCGCCTGTGCCCGCAGGATGCGCTGGTGCAGGCCGAGCTGGCACCCCGCCGGCAGCTCTCCCTCCTGCCCGGCATGGAGACGGCCGCCAGCGCGTCCAAGGATAGGGGCCAGCGCACGGCCTGCGGCTGCATCCCCAGCAAGGACATCGGCGCCTATGACAGCTGCCCGCACTTCTGCGTCTATTGCTACGCCAACTGTTCGGAGCAGGCGGTGCGCGCCAACCTTCTGCGCTGCCGCCAGCAGCAGCCCGAAATGCGGGAATGTCTGCTGCCGTAGAGTGGTGTGCTCCGTGAGTCCGCAGGGGCATCCATCTGTCATGAACGATTTTGCGGGGTATTTATTTAGCAAAAACTACAAAAAAACTCTCCCCGCACTTGCCTTGTCCGCAAAGAGCATTTGAATTTTTTTGCCCCCTGGCCTACACATCATCCCAGACAACCAAGCAAAGGAATGCCCATGCCGACGAACCGTACCTCTGATGCCGCAGCGCGCGGCAAAGGCCGCCCGCGTGCCTTCGATCGGGGCCTAGCCCTGCACCGTGCGCTGGAGGTCTTTTGGCAGCAGGGCTACGCCCCGGCCTCTGTGGCATCCCTGTGCAAGGCCATGAAGATCAATCCCCCCAGCCTCTACGCCACGTTCGGCAACAAGGCCACGCTCTTTCTGGAAGCCCTGCGCCATTACGAGCAGACCTACTGGGAGGCCCCGGCCCAACGCTTTCTGACCGCCCCCGACATCTATGCGGCGGTCGAGGATTTTTTCCAGGAAGCCGCACAGATCCTGCTTTCGCCGGAAACGCCCTGCGGCTGCATGGTGGTCCTGGCGGCCGTGAACATCGCGGCGGACGAGAAAGAGATCATCGAGACCGTCCGCCAGCTCCGCCTGGCCACCAAGCAGATGTTTGCCGAAAGGCTCCGCCGGGCCATACGCGACAAGCAAATCCCCCCGGATACCGATGTCCCGGCCCTGGCCGGTGCGCTGAACACCCTGCTCGAAGGCCTGTCCCTGCAGGCCCGGGACGGGCTCTTCCAGTCCGAGCTCAAAGCCATCGCGGCCTACGCTGTCCGCATGCTGCCGCCGCGCCTCCCATAGGCCCGCCAGACCTGCTCCTTCTTCCCGCTGTCCGTACGTCTTAGTCCTGTTGTCACTTTTCCTGCCGGCTGCCCCTGGGCAGCAGGTGCGACAAGGGTATTGACATTTTCTTAGTGATTATTACAAAAATATCCATACGGACACGACAGCGATCATCCGTCCGCCGAAAGAAAACAAAGGCATGACCGCCCCTTCCTCGCCAGCGAGCCCGGACAGCGACTCCAGCCACGGCAGACGCCAAAGGCACGGTCCGGCCTGCCCCGACAGGATACGCGCAGAGCCATGCCCACCATCAATACAACCACAGTGCCGCCTATGCGGCACAGGAGGGAACACCATGAGCAAGAAAATCCTCATTCTCAACGGAAGTCCCCGCAGCAAGGGCAATACGGCCATGCTGTGTGATGCTTTGAGCGCCGGTGCCCGGAGCGCGGGCCATCAGGTGACCCGGTTCGACCTCCACAAGCTGGATATCCACGGCTGTCTGGGCTGTGTGAAGGGCGGTAAGGACCCCGCAAGCCCCTGCGTGCAAAAGGACGATATGGGGCTCATCTACCCCGCCTACCGGGAAGCCGATATCGTCGTGCTGGCATCGCCCATGTATTACTGGGGCTTTTCCGGCCAGCTGAAAACGGCTTTTGACCGCCTTTTTGCCGTGGCCGAATGCTTCCCCGGCTATACCAATCCGCACAAAGAGTGCGCGCTCATCATGGCGGCCGAAGGCAATAGCGCTGACAACTGGAAACCGGTGCTGGATTACTACCACGCGCTCCTGGGCTTCCTTGGCTGGCAAGATCGCGGACAGGTCCTGGCCGGCGGTGTGTTCGAAGCCGGAGCCGTGGCCGGGCAGCCTGTTCTGGATCAGGCGTTCCGCTTTGGAGCTTCGCTGTAGATAGGAGCCAAGTACATCCGTTTTCCCCGTGACGCCGTACCCGCTGCGGCGTCACGGCCGTTTTACGACACATGCGCTATCCCGCTCCTGCCCCGGTGTGACATCCCGATCCATGCTGGCCATCCGGTGCACCAATCTGGAAGCATCATCGCAGAGCTTTCCCGCCCTCTTCCATAAGAATAACGACACACTGCCGTATATCTTCTTGCCCGTCTGCCAAAGGCCGGCGCCAGCACGCCTGCCTGTTCCCCATCAGACAGGCCTTTCCTTCCCGAACATTTCTTGTGCGACTGGCGGCGCCGCCCCGACCCGCCACTTCCCCTCTTGCACAGCACGCCGATTTTCTGCATTCTTGTCGCGATTTTCCCGACCTTTCTGACTGCTGTTCAGCAGGATATCCCATGGAAACGATTCGCTGGAACATGAGCCCCGCAGAGATCGAGCAGGAGAGCTTCCGCCGCATCGAAGCCGAATGCGACCTGCACCGTACCCTGTCCGCCCCGCACTGGCGCGTGGCACGCCGCCTTATCCACACCACGGCGGACATGCACATCGCGGATACCCTTGTCTTCCGCCACGATCCGGTGGCCGCCGGACTGGCCGCCCTGCGCCGCAAGGCCCCCATCTTCTGTGACTCCCAGATGCTGCGCTCCGGCCTGTCCCTGCCCAAACTGCGCACGCTCCATCCGGGCTACGGGCCTGAAGACCTGCACTGTTACATCACGGATCCCGATGTGGTGGAGCGGGCCCGCGCCGAAGGCCATACCCGCGCCTTGTGCAGCGCCGAAAAAGCCCGTCCCCTGCTGGATGGCGGCATCGTGCTCATCGGCAACGCGCCCTTGGCCCTGGCCCGCATCGCCCGCTATATCCTTGAAGAAGGTGTCCGCCCGGCCCTGGTGGTGGGCATGCCCGTGGGCTTCGTCAACGTGGTGGAATCCAAGGATCTCCTGGCCCGCTGCCCTGTGCCCCAGATCGTGCTGGAAGGCCGTCGCGGCGGCAGCGCCCTGGCCGTCACCACCCTGCACGCCATCATGGAGAGCGCCTAGACCGCCATGGGCCGCAAAGACCACACGTCCCTGCGCTGGGGCTATTCCACCGGCGCCTGCGCGGCCGCGCTGGCCGTGGCCTGCTGGCAGTCCCTGCGGACGGGCACGCCACCGGCCGTGGTGCCCGTGCTGTTCGGTGACGGCAAGGAGCGCCTCCTGCCCCTGCGGCCGCCCGCTCCGGGCCGCATGGCCGAGATGGTCAAGGACGGCGGCGACGACCCCGACTGCACGCATGGTGCGGTGCTCTTTGCCCGCCTTTCCGCCTGCGCGCCCGATGATGCCCGGCCGGAGGACCATCGCCTCGACGCAGGCGCAGCGGTGCTCATCTTGCGTGCCGTGGAAGGTATCGGCCGCTGCACCCGGCAGGGCCTGGACTGCCCGCCCGGCAAATGGGCCGTTACCGGCGGTCCGCGTCGCCTGCTGGTCGAGAACCTGGCCCGCGCGGGCATGACCGACGGCTGCTGGCTGCTGGAACTGGGCGTGGAGAACGGCGCGGAGCTGGCCCGCCACACCCTCAATCCCCGGCTGGGCGTGGAAGGCGGCATCTCCATCCTGGGCAGCACGGGTCTGGTGCGGCCTTACAGCCACGCCGCCTATGTGGAGACCGTGCGCCTGTGCGTACGGGCCCGGCAACGCAGCGGCGGCCGCGAGATGGTCTTCTGTACCGGCGGCCGCACCCAGGCGGGAGCCCGCCGCCAGCTGCCCCACTGGCCGGAAAGCGCTTTCGTCTGCATCGGGGATTTCATCGCCGACAGTCTGGGCATCGCCGCCCGTCACCGGATGCAGGAGGTGGTCGTGGCCTGCATGGCGGGCAAGCTCTGCAAGTATGCCGCCGGCTTCGCCAACACCCACGCCCATCAGGTGGAACAGGACATGGCCCTGCTGCGCCGTCAGGTGCAGGCCTGCCTGCCCGGAGAGACCGCCCTGCACGCGGCCCTGCATCACAGTGCGTCCGTGCGCGAGGCCCTGCTCTCCATCCCCGAAGCCGGGCGCCAGCCCGTGCTGCATGGGCTGGCCCGGGCGGCCCTGGAACACTTTTCCCGCCGGGCTCCCGGCGTGCCGTCCCTGCATCTGCTGGTCTTCGACTTTGACGGCACCTTCCTGTTCAAGGAAAGCCTGCGGCACGCTCCCGGCACGGTGGCGGCCCCTCTGCCGTCCCCGGACGACGGCACGACCGACAGCCCGGAAGACACTTCTTCTGACGGACAGGCCCCGGACATCGGCCTGCGCTATTTCATCGACAGGCCCTGACCGCCCTGCGGCCGGAGCCCCTTACCTCTCCCTGTGAGTTTGCCCATGAACATGCCCTTTGTGGAAATCGTCGGCGCCGGTCCCGGTGCGGAAGACCTCATCACCGTGCGCGGCCTGCGGGCCCTGCAGCAAGCCGATCTGGTGGTCTATGCCGGTTCGCTGGTGGCTCCTGCCCTGCTGCGCCACTGCCGCCCGGACTGCCTTTGCCGGGACAGTGCCTCCATGGATCTGGCGGAACAGGTGGCCGTCATGAGCGAGACCGCGCTGGCGGGCAAGCACGTGGTGCGCCTGCACACCGGTGATCCCGCCCTTTACGGCGCCATCGACGAACAGATCCGGGGGCTGGCCCAACGGGGCATCACCGTGCGCATCACCCCCGGCGTGAGCAGCGTGTTCGCCGCCGCCGCGGCCCTGGGCTGCGAACTGACCGGCCCGGAAACGGCCCAGAGCGTCGTCCTGACCCGCACGCCCGGCCGCACGCCCATGCCTGCTGGCGAGCAGGCCGCCGCTTTTGCCCGCACGGGGGCCACGCTGGCCTTTTTCCTCAGTACGGGCAAAGTGGCCGATCTGATGGCGGAACTGCAGGATGCGGGCGGCCTTGCGCCGGATACGCCCGCCGCGGCCGTCTACCGCGCCTCCTGGCCTGACGAGCAGGTCGTGCGCGGCACGGTGGCCGATCTGGCCAGCAAGGTGGAAGAAGCTGGCTTCCGGCGGCAGTCCCTTATTTTGGTGGGCCGTGCCCTGGCTACTTCCGCGACGGTCTCGCGCCTGTACGACGGCTCTTTTTCCCACGGCTACCGCAACAGCCTGCCCGACGAGGCCTTCCACGGCACCTGCGCCCTCTATGCCGCCAGCCCGGCGGGCCTGGCCCAGGCCCGCACACTGGCCGCCGCACTGGCGCAGGGCGACGCCCCCGCTCCCGTGATCTTCGCCGCCTGCCCGGCCGATGACCAGCAGCCCGCCCCGCAGCCCGTGCCCGACATGGCCGCTGCCCTGGCTGATGCCCTGCCCCGATTCGATGCCCACATCATCCTGGGCACGCCCCGTCAGGCCCTGCCCCTGCTGCCTGCCGCCACCGGGGACGCTGCCGTCATCTGCTGCGCCGAGAGCGGCCGCCATGCCGTCTGCCTGCTGGACGGCCCGGATCATGCCGGTGACCGTCTGACCCGGCGCGTGGCCCGCATCACCGGCGGGCTGGCCATCACCGGCCCGACTGAAGCGGAGAAAGAAAACGACACCCCTGCTGCGGTCTTCCCGGCAGCGGCCACGGCATCCGCGGCCCCCTCGTCCCCGCACGGCGAGGTGCTGGTGGTGGGCCTGGGCTCCGGCGATCCTGCCCAGCTCACGCCCGAAGTGGATGCGGCCCTGCGCCGCTGCGATACTGTGGCCGGGTACAGCAAATATGTGGATTTCATCCGCGACCGCATCCACGGCAAGCGCCTCATCGAGACCGGCATGAAGGGCGAGGTGGAACGCTGCCGCGACGCCCTGGCCGCTGCCGCTGCCGGGGCCACGGTCTGCATGGTCTGCTCCGGTGACCCGGGCATTTTGGCCATGGCCGGGCTGCTGTTCGAGCTGCGCGCCCGCGAACAGGCCTTCCGCGACCTGCCCATCCGGGTGCTGCCCGGCATCACGGCTGCCAGTACGGCTGCCGCGGCGCTGGGGGCCCCCCTGCAGAACGGTTTTTCGCTGGTCAGCCTCTCCGACCTGCTGGTGCCCGCTGACGAAGTGCGCCGCAACCTGCGGGCCGTGGCGCAGTCGGCCCTGCCCGTGACCCTGTACAATCCTGCCGGGCGCAAACGCCGCCGGCTGCTGGCCGAGGCCCTGGACATCTTCCGCGAGGCCCGCGGCGGTGACATCCTCTGCGCCTTTGTGCGCCATGCCGGTCGCCCGGAAGAGACGCGCTGGATCGGCCGTCTGGCCGACCTGCCCGCCGATGACGTGGATATGTCCACGCTGGTGCTCATCGGCAGCGCACGCACGGTCACGGATCGGGGCGCGCTGTTCGAAGCCCGCGGCTATGCGGAAAAATATCTGGACAAGGACGCCCCCGCGTCCACCGCGGACGGTCGCTGATGCGGGACTTCCACGCCTTTTGTCTGGCCGCTCCCCGCTCCGGCGAGGGCAAGACCGCCGTGGCCGTGGCCCTGATGCGGGCCCTTGTCCGCCGGGGCCTTGCCGTGCAGGGCTGCAAATGCGGGCCGGATTACATCGACCCCACCTTCCATGCGCTGGCTACCGGTCGCCCGGCCTGCAATCTGGATACCTGGATGATGGGCGAGGCCGGTGTGCGCGCCCAGTGGCGGGCCGCCGTGCAGGGAGCCGACGCCGCTGTCTGCGAGGGTGTCATGGGCCTGCTGGACGGCCGCGCCCCGGACGACCTTTCCGGCAGCACGCTGGATTGTGCCCGTGTGTTGCACCTGCCCGTGCTGCTGGTGGTCAACGTGCGGGGCATGGCCGCCTCGCTGACGGCGCTGGTGGAAGGTTTCCAGCAACAGGCGGCACGTCATGGCGTCCGGCTGGCGGGCGTCATCGCCAACAATGCCGGCAGCCCGCGCCATGCGGATATTCTGCGTCAGGCGCTGGAAAAGGCCGGGCTGCCGCCCCTGCTGGGCGCCCTGCCCCGCCACGAGGCCTGCCGCATCCCCGAACGGCAGCTGGGCCTGCTGCCCGCGGCTGAAAGCGACTGCGATACGGTGTGGACGGACCGTCTGGCGGAACTGGCGGAAAATCATGTGGATCTGGACCGCCTGCTGGCTCTGACGCGCCGGCCCCGGCCGCTGGGGCCGCCCCTGCCCGCACCCGGACAGCGGCAGCGGCGGCTGGCTGTGGCCCGGGACGAGGCGTTTTGCTTTTATTACCGCGCCAACGAGGACGCCCTGCGCGCCCGCGGCTGGGAGATCGTCCCCTTCTCGCCCCTGCGGGATACGGCCCTGCCGCCGCAGCCGGACGCCCTGTATCTGGGCGGCGGCTACCCGGAAGCCTTTGCCGCCCGGCTGTCCGCCAATACGGCCATGCGTAGCGCCATCAGGGACTTCGCCGCCGCGGGCGGCGAGATCTACGCCGAGTGCGGCGGCTACATGTATCTGTGTGCCGGACTGGAAGCCGCCGCCGAGGGGCACGGTCTGGATGGGGAGCGCCGCGTCTGGCCCATGTGCGGCGTGCTGGAGGCCACGGCCCGCATGGGGCAGGGCCTGCGCTCGCTGGGTTACCGCGATGTCCGCTTCACGGGAGGCGCGCCCTTGGGCCTGCCTCTGGAGACCTGCCGGGGCCACGAGTTTCACTGGTCGCACATCGAGCTGCACCGGCCTTATGCGCCCCTCTATGACGTCACGGACCGTACGGGCACCCGTCCCGAGGGCGTGCATCACGGCAATGTGCGGGCGGGCTATGTGCATCTTTACTGGGGCGGTCTGGCCGATGCCGCCGCTGGCGGGAATATGGACATGGAGACGGCCCCTGCCGCTCCTGCCCCCCTCAGTCCTGGCGGGCAGGTTATCCTGCTCAACGGCCCCTCCAGTGCGGGCAAGAGCACCCTGGCCCGCGCCCTGCAGGAAAAGCTGCTGGCCGACCACGGCCGCCACAGCATCATCCTGTCCATGGACGATCTGCTGCGGGCCTGCCCCGGCCGTCCGGGGGCCCTGCTGCAGGGCATGGCCGCCACGGGCCTGCCCCTGACCGCCATCCTGCACGCGGCCACGGCCGAAGCCGCGCACGTCGGGGCATGGGTCATCGTGGACCATGTGCTGGGTGAGCGCCCGGACTGGATAGACGACCTGTGGCAGCGCCTGCGGGGTATCCCCGTTCTGCCCGTGCAGGTCTGCTGCGAACTGGGCGAACTGGAACGCCGGGAAAAGGGCCGTACCGACCGCACGCCGGATTGGCCCCATGCCGCCCGGCAGGCGCGGGACATCCACGCGCCCCTGCCCGGCGAGCTGCGTATCGATACCAGTTGCACCAGTCCTGAGCACTGCGCGGCCCGCATCCTTTCCGCCCTTGGCCTTCACGGCAAGGCCATGCCGTCACCGACCCTTGAGGAGGACTCCCATGAAGCCTGAGGCACACGGCGGCGACCGGCTGCGCATGGCCGCACTGGCCGGGCGCGCCCCTGACAGCCTGCTGGATTTCAGCGTCAACGTCCGTCCCGAAGGCGCACCGGAATTCCTGCGTCTGGCGCTTTGTCGCGCCCTGGACCATATCTCGGCCTATCCTTCCCCCCATGCGGAAGAGGCCATGGAGGCCGCCGCCCGCGTCTACGGCCTGCCTGCGGACTGCTTCGTGTTCGGTAACGGCACCAACGAGCTCATCCACCTGCTGGCCCGTGTCCTCAAGGAAGACGGCACTCCCTGCGCGGCCGTGATCGAACCGGCCTTCAGCGAATACGCCCTGGCCTGCGGACTGGCCGGGCTGGAGGTACGCCATCCGGACTGTGGCGTGCGCCGCGACGGGGACAGCGACGAGGACATGCTCCGGCAGCTGCTCTCCCTGCTGACGGACATCCCGGCCCGGGCAGCCGTCTGGCTGGCCAATCCGGGCAACCCTTCCGGCTCGTTCCTGCCGCCTGCGTCCTGCCGCCGCCTGCTGGAGGCCCGTCCCGACCTGCTCTGGATCATCGACGAAGCCTTTGCCGCCTATGCGGGCCCCGACGACGTCTCTTCCCTCATCACGCAGCTGCCGGACAATGCCGTGCTGCTGCGCTCCCTGACCAAGTTCCATGCCGTGCCCGGCGTGCGCCTGGGCTATATGGTCACACGGGCGGAACGGGCACGGCGATGGCGCAGACAGCTGCCCGCCTGGAGCGTCAATGCCTTTGCCCTGGCCGCCGCACAGGCCGTGCTGGCGGATACGTCGGACTTTGCCGACCGGACACGGGGCGAGAACAGCCGCCGCCGCGAACATCTGTGCGCCTGCCTGCGCGGCGTGCCCGGCATCACGGTCTTCCCCTCGCTGGCCAACTATGTGCTGTTCCGCTGCGAACAGGCCCCGGCGGACCTGTATGCCCGCCTGCTGCGGGAATACGGCATCGCCGTGCGCGACTGCTCCAATTATCGCGGCATGGAAGACGGCAGCTGGTTCCGGGCCGCCGTACGGCTGGAAGAAGACCATCAGCGGCTGGCCGACGCCCTGCGCGGCATCCTGCACCCGTCCGTGCCCGTGCCGCCGCGCCCGCGCTCCCGGCGTCCTGCCCTCATGCTGCAGGGCACGTCCTCCGATGCGGGCAAGAGCATCCTGGCCGCCGCCTTCTGCCGCATCCTGCGTCAGGACGGCTATGACGTGGCTCCGTTCAAGGCCCAGAACATGTCCCTCAACTCCGGGGTGACCGCCCTTGGCGAAGAGATGGGGCGCGCCCAGATCGTCCAGGCCCAGGCGGCCCGCATTGATCCCGAGGCCCTCATGAATCCCGTGCTGCTCAAACCGCATTCGGAGACCGGGTCACAGGTCATCGTCCTGGGCAAACCCGTGGGGCACATGCAGGCCCGCGAATATTTCCGCTACAAGGCCGGGCTCTGGCAGACTGTGCGCGACGCCTACGACACGCTGGCCGACCGGCACGAAGTCATGGTCCTGGAAGGGGCAGGCAGCCCAGGCGAGGTGAACCTCAAGCAGCACGACATCGTCAACATGCGCATGGCCGCCCACGCGCAGGCCTCGGTGCTGCTGGTGGGCGACATCGACCGCGGCGGGGTCTATGCCTCGCTGCTGGGCACATGGATGACTCTGGAACAGCAGGAGCGTTCCCTGCTGGCGGGCTGGCTCGTCAACAAGTTCCGGGGCGACGCTTCCTTTCTGGAACCGGCCCACGCCTATATACGACAGGCCACCGGCGTCCCGGTGCTGGGCGTCATCCCCTGGCTGCGCAATATCAACATCCCGGATGAAGACATGGCGGGCTTCCCCTGGTCGCAGGCGGCGGACACCACACCGCCCCCGCCCGGCATCCTCGACATCGCCGTGGTCATGCCCCGGCATGTGTCCAACTTCACCGATATGACGCCTCTGGCCGCCGAACCGGACGTGCGCCTGCGGGCCGTACGCCGGGCCGAAGACTGGGGGCAGCCTCATGTGGTCATCCTGCCCGGTACCAAGAGCGTGGCCGCCGACCTGGCCGCGCTGCGGGCCGACGGCCTGGCCGAGCTCATCTGCCGCCATGCCGCCCGGGACGGCTGGCTGCTGGGCATCTGCGGCGGGCTCCAGATGCTGGGGCGCGCCATCCTCGATCCGCTGGGGCTGGAATCCGCCGCGCCTTCCGTGCCCGGCCTCGGGCTCATGGATCTGGAATCCACCTTTGCTGCGAACAAGACGCTGGTCAGCGTGCGCCGGGCCGCCACGCCGCTGCCGGTCATGACCGGCGGTTACGAGATCCATCACGGCCATACCAGCCACGGCCCGTCGGCCCTGCCCCTTTTCGTGCGCGAGGGCCAAGGCGCTCCGGAAGAACGCATCTGCGGCTATGTGAGCGGCCGTCGCTGGGCCACTTATCTGCACGGTCTGTTCGATGACGACGCCTTCCGCCGTGCCTGGCTCGATCATGTGCGGCAGGACGTGGGCCTGAAGCCGCAGGGCCGCCAGCTGGTGCGCTGCGATCTGGAAGCCTCGCTGGACCGCCTGGCCGACGTGGTGCGCCAGAATGTGGACATGAAGGCCATTTACAAGCGTCTGGGGCTGTGAGGAACTATGGCCCAGCCGTAATACGGGACGACGGCCCGGCAGATGCAGCTGCCGTCATCCCCGCAACAGCGCCCCGCCGCGAGGATATTTTGCCGTTGCGCGCCCCGGGCGTTCAACTGGCTGAAGACCATAAAAAAGCCGCCCTTTGCGGGCGGCTTTTTTGCGCTCCCTGTCAGGACAGCAGGGCGGCGAACTGTTCCACCGGGAGCGGCCGGCTGAGCAGATAGCCCTGGGCCCTGGGACAGCCCAGTTTGCGCAGGACAGCCAGCTGTTCCTCGGTCTCCACGCCCTCGGCAACGGTACGGATACCCATATCCTCCGCAGCCTCGATGACCAGACGCAGCAGGCGCTGGCGTTTGTCGCTGCCGCACAGGTCATCCATCAGGCTCTTGTCCAGCTTGAGCTCATCGAAGCCCAGACGCGCCAGGGTCATGAGATTGGCATAGGCTACACCAAAATCGTCGATGGCCACCCGGAAGCCTTTGGCCCGGATGCTGTCCACGACCTTCTGGAACGTACGGTAATCCTCCGTACTGGCCGTTTCCGTGATCTCCACCTGCAACAGTTCGGCCGGGATGTCGAACTTTTGCCTGATCTCCTCCAGCCTGTCGGCCACTTCAGGAAAGGCCAGCGTCGTACGGGAAAAATTCACGGCCATGGGCACCAGCGGCCGCCCCTCGTCCCGCCAGCGTTTCAGGCAGGCGCAGACCTTGCCGAACACATGCAGGTCCACCTGCGGCATGGCGTACAGGGATTCCAGCAGGGGGATGAATTGCGTGGGCGGGATGACCTTGCCCTCGCTTATCAGGCGCAGCAGGATCTCGCCGCCGACCACCGCGCCATCCGCCACCCGGAACTGGGGCTGGCAATACAGGGTAAAACTGTCCGAGGCCAGCAGCTCTTCCAGACGGCCGGGCCGGGCCAGGTCGAGGACGTCGTCCAGCCCGCTCCGGTAACGACCGCTCTGGGGCGACGAGCGGTAAAAATCCCGCTTGGCGGCAAACATCCGGGCATCGGCGGCGATCAGGCCTTCGCCGATATCGTCTTCGCGGCGCACCCAGGCGCAGCCTACAGAGGCGGTAAAGCCCAGCGTCCCGGCAAACAGGGAACGCACCCGTTCCACATCCCTGCGGAACTCCCGTTCGTCCCCTCCCTGCCACAGCAGGACAAATTCGTCACCGCCCATGCGGTATACGGCCGTATCCGGCAGGAGCTCATGGACCGAACGGCTCACCGCCGCCAGGACGGCGTCCCCGCCGCTGTAGCCGTCGCCGTCATTGATGTCCTTGAGGCCGTTGATGTCCAGGAAGATGACGCCGATGTCGGCATCCCGCTTCTGCACGTCGCGCTGGAAAGCATTGCGGTTGAACACCCCGGTCAGCTGGTCGTGGTAGCTGAGGAAATGCAGCTCGTTCAGCGAATCCCGCCGCCACAGGGAGGAGCTGAGGAAAAACTTCATGGACGACAGCAGCACCCGGGAAGAATCGATACGCTCGGGATCCAGGTTGTCCACGCCCACGAAACCGCGCAGGCTCTTGCCGTTCCAGAGCGGGAACACCAGCAGGGAGTGGATGTCCTGGCGTTTGAGCACGGCGTATTCTTCCGGGCTGCTCACACGCAGGCTTTCCAGATCCGTGATCAGGATGGGCTGGTGGGCGTAGAAGTTGGGCATCCAGCGGGCAATGACCCCCACAGGGACATTGGCCAGGAATTCCTTTTGCGGCACGACGCCCTCACGGCACCATTCAAAGGTATTGCGGACGACATCGTCAGAGAACTCAAAGATATAGGCCCTGTCCGCCTGCAAATATTCGCCGATGGCGGCCAGCACGTCGTCGATCAGGAAAGGCAGGTCGGCATCCTGCCGGTACAGCTTGCGGGCGCAGTGGTTGATGAAGTTCTGCAGGGAAAGATTCTTGTCCAGCTGTTCCTGCAGGAGGACATGCTCCGTGATGTCCGAGGCGATCTCCGTCCTGACCTGCCTGCCGTTGAACTCGCAAATGCTGTCGCTCAGCAAAAAATGGCGTCCGACAAGCTGGTTGTAGAACTTCCATACATAGCAGCCGTCCTGGGAAAGCTTGCCGTTGGTACAAAAAGGACAGGGATCCCGCCGTCCCTGCAGGATCTCGTAACATTTGCCATGCAATCTCTGGGGGATGTGGAATTCTTCTGCCAGGGCCCTGTTGTAGTAGAGCAGCTCGTAGGTCTCCATGTCGGCGATGTAGACCAGCTCCTGCAGGTTATCCAGGATCTTTTCATGCATGTTCATGATGCTACCCGAAAGAAGGACTGAAAAAATGCGGAATCGGCGGCGAAACCATGTAAATGAGTTCCAATAGCACGGGACAGATGCAGCGTAAAGGAAGGAAACACCCCAAAAGCCGACACCGGACAAAAATATCCTTTCCCCGCCATATCCTTGAGCAATCTTCGCAAGTCGGGTACAAGTCTCCCGTTGCCGCCGTCCGGGGCGGCACGCCGGCTGTTTTTCCCTTTTTTTATGCAAGACATACGGAACCACCCATGTCAAAAGTCGTCATCATCACTACCGGCGGCACCATCGCCATGCAGCATGACAGCGTGACCGGTGCGGCCGTGCCCGCTGTCAGCGGTGCGGACCTTGTCCGGGCCATCCCCGGCCTGGGCAGCGTCTGCGATCTGGAAGTACGCGAGTTCGACAACCTGCCGAGCCCGGCCATCAGCCCTGACCACATGTTCCGCCTGGCGGCCATGGTCCGGCAGTATCTGGCCATGGACGACGTCAGCGGCGTCGTCATCACCCACGGCACGGACAGTCTGGAAGAAAGCGCCTATTTCCTCGATCTTTCCCTGGAAGGCCACAAGCCTGTCTGTTTCACGGCAGCCATGCGCTCCGGTGACGAGCTCAGCCCCGACGGGCCGCGCAACATCCTGGCGGCCGTGCGCGTGGCGGCCTCACGCTCGGCCCGCAACATGGGCAGCCTTGTGGTCATGAACGAGCAGATCCACGCCGCCCGCGAAGTCACCAAGACCCACGCCGCCAACGTGGCCACCTTCCAGTCCCCCTGGTGGGGCCCCCTGGGGGTGGTGGACGGCGACAGGGTCATTTTCCGCAGGGCCCAGCTGGGCCGCCAGACCTTTTTGCCCCACAGCCTGTGCAAAAAGGTCGACCTCATCAAGCTGGTCACCGGTTCCGATGCCGCCTATCTGGACTTTGCCGTCTCGCGCGGTGTGGACGGCATCGTGGTGGAAAGCTTCGGCCGCGGCAACGTGCCCCCCTATGTGATCCCCGGTATCGCGCGCGCTCTGGAAAAAGGGATCATCGTGGTCAACGCCACCCGCACGGGCGGCCGCGTGCTGGACGAATACGGCTACGAGGGCGGCATGCTGCAACAGCACAAGATGGGCGTCATCATGGCCGGAGAACTGAGCGCCGCCAAGGCCCGCCTCAAGCTCATGCTCATCCTCAGCCAGTACGGCCCCGACGGTCGTCCCGATCCCGCGGAAGTGGCCCGCTACTTCGAGCACAGCATGTGATCCTGCGGCGGGTGGCCCCGCCCCCAAAGCATGCCCAAAGGCCGGAGCCTCTCCGGCCTTTTTTTATCCGTTCCCGGCCTGTCCCGGCCGCATGCCCTGGTCCGGAATCCGCTTGCCTTCGACCGGGACGGACGCGATACTGGCAAAAGATCCGGCAGCGGGATCCGTCCCGTTCCGGGATCTCTCCAAAGGTCCGCCTTCCTGTGGCCGGCCTTTTCCCGAGCATACCCCGATGGAGGGAACCCATGCGTACCTTGCTGACTTCGGCCCTGTGCGCCGCCCTGCTGTCCTGCGGCCCCGGCGTTGCCTGGGCGGCTCCTGCCCCCGATGCCGCGGACATGAGCAAACCGGCCACGGAGCACACCCGCGCCGCCCACGCGGCCATGAGCAAAGAAGTGGACTTTGCCGACCGGCAGGATTTTCAGGATGCCCAGCGCGGCTTTCTGGCTCCCCTGCCGGACAGGGGCCGCATCCTCAACGCCAACGGCCGCGAGACCTGGAACCTGGCCCCCTATGATTTTCTGGCCCCGGCCATGAGCCGCGACTTTCCGCCGTCGGTCATCATGCCCACCCAGGCGCCGGATACGGTCAATCCTTCCCTGTGGCGGCAAAGCCAGCTGGTGCTGCGCGACGGCCTCTACAAGGTCGTGGACCGCCTCTACCAGATCCGCAATGCCGACCTTTCCAACATGACCATCATCGAGGGCGACAGCGGCATCATCGTGGTCGATCCGCTCATCTCCGCCGAGAACGCCACGGCGGCCCTCAAGCTCTATTACGCCCACCGGCCGCACAAGCCGGTGGTGGCCGTCATCTATTCCCACAGCCATGTGGACCATTACGGCGGCGTGCACGGCGTGGTGGATGAAAAGGACGTGGCCGCCGGCAAGGTGCGGATCATCGCGCCCAAGGGCTTCATGGAAGCGGCCGTGGCCGAAAACGTGCTGGCCGGCAATGCCATGAGCCGCCGGGCCCAGTACATGTACGGCTCCCTGCTGCCCCCTTCGCCGCGCGGGCATGTGGGCGCCGGGCTGGGGCTGGCCACCTCCCGCGGCACGTCGGGCCTGCTGGAGCCCACCCGCCTCATCGAAAAGGATGGCGAGACCCTGCAGCTGGACGGCCTGACCTTCATCTTCCAGATAGCGCCCAACACCGAGGCCCCGGCGGAGATGCACTGGTACATCCCTGAGCTCAAGGCTCTGACCGCCGCCGAGAACTGCACCCACACCATGCACAACCTCTACACCCTGCGCGGGGCCAAGGCGCGCGATCCCCTGTGCTGGAGCCGTGCCCTGGACGAGAGCCTGCAGCGCTGGGGCGGCGAGGCGGAGGTCCTGTACGGCATGCACCACTGGCCCGTCTGGGGAGCGGAACGGGTGCGTACCGAGCTGGGCCTGATGCGGGACCTGTACCGCTACATCAATGACCAGACCCTGCATCTGGCCAACAAGGGCCAGACCATGCTGGAGATCGCGGAGACCCTGCGCCTGCCTCCCGAACTGCAGCGGGTCTTCAGCCTGCGCGGCTATTACGGCAGCCTCAACCACAATGCCAAGGCCGTGTACAACTATTATCTGGGCTGGTTCGACGGCAATCCCGCGCACCTGCACATGCTGGCCCCGGTGGAGGCCGCCCGCAAATATGTGGAATACATGGGCGGTGCCGATGCCGTCCTGAAGCGGGCCCGCAAGGACTTTGAGGTCGGCCAGTACCGCTGGGTGGCCCAGGTGCTCGACCACGTGATCTTTGCCGAGCCGGACAACAAGGCCGCCCGCGAGCTGGCCGCAGATGCCCTGGAACAGCTGGGCTATCAGGCCGAGAGCGCCCCCTGGCGCAACTTTTACCTGAGCGGCGCCCGCGACCTGCGGGGCCTGCCGCCCGCCGTGCCCGCCAATGCCGCCAGCCCCGTCAACACGCAGGCCAGGGCCATGCCCGCGGCCCAGTACTTCGACTATCTGGGCGTGCGTCTGGATGGAATCCGGGCCCAGGGCAAGACGCTGGATCTGCTCATCCGCCTGACAGACACGCAGGAAGGCTGGGAACTGCATCTGGCCAACAGCGTGCTCACGGCGCACAGGGCGGATCGTGACCGCCGCGCCCCCCTGCTCACCTGCACCCGCCTGCAGATGATGGCCCTGTTCGAAGGCCGCCTGACGCCTGAACAGGCCGTGCAGCAGGGCCTGCTCCAGAACGCCGCACCGGTGAAGGAACTGCTCTCCCTGCTGGACAGCTTCCGTCCCGATTTTCAGCTGGTGCTGCCGTAAACCATCCCTGCTGACGCAAAAAAGGAGGACGGCCACAGCGGTCGTCCTCTTTTTTTCTGCGCGTGGAACGGCCACGGGGAACGTCACGGGAGCTGCCGGGCCCTCAGGGCATCAGACACGTCCCATGAAGAGAAAGAGCGTATGCAGGACGCTCAGCGAACAGAGCAGCGCCTGCTCCCCCCACGCCCCGCCCTGTCCGCAGCAACGGATCTCCAGGGCTCTATGACGGCAGACGGACATGCAGTCCCGGCACAGGGTGCAGCGCCAATCCGGGCCGGCGACCTTGCCGTCCCCGTCCAGGCGCAGAGCACCGTATCGGCAGATCCGCGCACAGGCCCCGCATCCCGTGCAGTGCCCGTTCCGGCGCAGACGCCACGGGGAGAGACGCGCCAGCAGGTTGGCCGTCATCCCCAGCGGGCAGATGCCGCAACAATACACCGGGATGCCCAGCTTCCGGCTCAGCCAGAGGGCACAGGGCAACAGGGCCAGCCCCAGCGCCAGCGCGAAGACCAGGGCCCAGGGCCACGGCAGCCCGGCAAGGCGCAGTCCCAAAGGCAGGAGCAGGCTCACGGCCAGCAGGCCCCAGCGCATCTTGCGCCAGAGCGCGGGCACGCCCCGGCCGCTGCGGGGCCCGGCATCCGCCGCCCGGGCATCCCAGACGCCCAGATAGCACAGATGACTGCACCAGGCACTGCCCGCCAGCAGCAGCGAGACCGCGAACAGCCCGGGCATGAAGAGCGAGCCCCCGCCCCGGTACAGCGGGCCGGACAGGATGAGTCCCGGCACGGGCAGGTGCGGCACGCCCTGCAAAAAGAACAGGCTGTGCAGGAAAAGCCCCGCCAGCAGCTGCCCGAAAAACACGCAGGAAAACAGCAGCCAGATGCGCCGCCGCCATACGGGGGCCCGACGCCTGTCCGCAAGCCAGCCATAGACGAGGCCCGCCCACAGACCGGCCAGCAGGGCCTGCACCGCTCCCCAGCCCGGTACGAGCCGGTGCAGCAGCAAAAGATCAGGCCGCAGCCCGTCCAGCAGCAACAGCAGGGCCGAGACCAGCAGACAGGCGAGCGCCTGGGCACGGGGACCGGAGACCTCGCCCCTGCGGCAGGCGCGACTGCGCAGGGCTGCGGCCGCCAGCAGGGTAAGCGCGGCCACCGCACCCAGTATGCAGGCCATCCTCAGCCAGTCCTGGCCCAGTTGCAGACGCCAGCGGGCCAGGGCCTGCGTCGTCATGCCCCACTCCGCGGCCAGCCCCAGCAAAAAGACCGCGGCACTACGCCGCAGCCAGGCCACCGGCCGCCAGAGCAGCCCGGCCCAGACCAGACAAACACAAGCAAGGCCATGCTGCCCGCTGCGAAAAAAATGGGCTGCCCCCAGCACAAAGGCCAGCGAGGCCCCCGCCAGAGCCGCGCGGTCCTTCCATCTCCCCGGCTGGGGACACGCCCGGGGCGCGGCCTCCATCTGCATGCTGCCGTCCATCCTGCCTCCTGCCTGTTTGGCCGCCTGCCACGAGGACGGCCTGCCTGTTGTCCCCCGCTGTCACGTCCTCAATGGTCGCATCAGCGTGAGCAGGCCAATCTTGCCATAGCGCCCGCCTCCGGGCTGTGCTCGCAGCCACACGAGCGCGTACGATCTGCTTTTCAGAAAAAATATGGGGGGAACGGGATGATGACAAAATCCCTTGCACAGCAGCGTACGGCATGCTCCATTCCGCAAAATGGAACGGTGGTCTGGTATCTCCATTCGAAATGGAGAAGGACAGGCTCTCCCGCAGGCCTTTCCCCACCATCTGTGAGCTGAAAAAAAAGGAGGTTCCATGCCCAGCCATACCGATCCCCTGTTCGACCGTGCCGCCGGTTGTCTCATGGGCCAGATCGCCGGGGATTCCCTGGGCGGTCTGGTGGAGTTCTGTTCCCCGGCCACCATCCGCGAACGCTATCCCGATGGTCCCCGTCTGCTGGAAGACGGCGGTACCTGGAACATCCTGGCCGGGCAACCCACGGACGACTCGGAAATGGCCCTCATGCTGGCCCGTCTGCTGGCCGAAGCCGTGGAATATGATGCCGAAGAAGCCCGCCGCCGTTATCTTTTCTGGCTGGAGAGCGGCCCCTTCGACATGGGCCGGACCATCGCCCTTGGCCTGCGCGGGCATCCCGCCCCGGACAGCCAGGCCAACGGCGCTCTCATGCGCGTGAGCCCTCTGGGCATCTTCGGCGCCACCCGCCACTGGCACGACGTGGCACGCTGGGCGCAACAGGATGCGGCCCTGACCCATGCCCACCCGGTCTGCCAGCAGGCCAATGCCCTGTATGCCTGCCTCATCGCGCAGGCCATCCGCAGCGGCGATTCTCCCCAGGACCTGTA
>ERZ1673752.2246-NODE-2246-length-22444-cov-7.596722_pt1 | contig 22444 bp, 20 predicted proteins | sample MGYA00580195_ERZ1673752 | MGnify/ENA primary metagenome ERZ1673752 (study PRJEB41218, sample SAMN15661744) | gut metagenome | host: Homo sapiens | place: Canada: London | collected 2015-08-20/2019-03-30 | study: EMG produced TPA metagenomics assembly of...
GAAAAGTCAAAAATTCCAAAAACTATGGATGCAACAAATAATAAAATTTTTGCAGATATTGGAACCATCAATAGCATAAATAATAAATAGTTTGGAACAGTTGGAACAGCGTTAGTCTCTGTGTCATTAGAATTTCCAAGTAAGTTCGTAGCAAGCATTTTTACCTTCCTTCAGTGTACATTGACAGGATATACCACATACACAATAACATAAAATTAAAAGAAATCTAATCTAGAAAAGTATAGCACCTAAATAAATAAAAGTCAATATTTCACTCACGGAAATCAAGTTTGTAGAATCATTTTAATAGTGTACGCATCTACTTTTAGTTAACAGCCACACAGATTTGGAAAATCTAAGAATTTTCCTCTAGTTTTTCTATTTTAATAATGCTTTGAATAACTTACCGTTTTATCAGTACCGAAATTTGTTCATTAAAACAATTTTATCAGATTTTGCGTTAGCAAAATCAAATATGCGTGGCATCATTCTCGAACATTGATTTCCCTGACTTATCGACAAGGACTCTTGCATATTTATTAAAAATATAATAAAATAAAAACATATTGATTACAGTGAGGAGTGTAGTATGGCAACACTAAAAGTTGGTGCAGTGGTATATAATCCCAAAGTTACGGTTATTTGGGAAATGATAGAAAAGTATTTTGAAAAAAATAATTTTAAAATAAAAGCAGTCTTTTTTAAAGATTATGATTTACAAGTAACTGCATTGGAAAAAAAGGAAATCGATATTGCATGGAATTCTCCTTTGGCACGCTTGGATGCACATTTGCGATTAAAGGGCAAGGATAAATTCGGTCCGATGCGAAATACCGATCAGAACTTGCACACGAATTTAGTAGTCCGAAAGGATTCCGGCATTGAAAGTATTGAAGATTTACGCGGTAAAAATATCGGTTTTGGAGCAATTGATTCTCCGCAAGCACGATTGATTCCGATTTACTTTTTACACACAAAGGGCTTGGAGTTCGGAAAAGATTATACGGAACATCGTTTTGATATCGGGGTTGGTTTACACGGCGACCATGTCGGCGGCGAAAAAGACGCGATGGACGCAATGATAGCAAAAAAAGTTGATGCTACTTTTACGCTTGAAGCGAATTATAAGGCTTGGATTAAAGACGGTTCAATCGATGAAAACACGGTAAAAGTTTTAGCACAAACGCCGCCGTTTGACCACTGCCTTTTTTCGGCACATGAAGATGTGAGCGATGCGGATTTAGCGGAATTTTCCCGTATCCTTTTAGCGATGGATTATTCGAAGCCCGCCGAAAAAGAAATTATGGATATGGAAGGTTTGACGGAATGGAAAGCCGGACGCACCAGCGGTTTTGAGCAAATCACAAAGGCGAATGAGTATTTAAACTTTTTAGCGCAATTTAATAAATAGTGCGCCTGCCTCTTTTGGAGTCGGAGTTTTATTGCTTTATGGAAAATCTCATGTATACAAGCTTAATCGGTTCACTGCCTCGAAGTGAAAAAGTTCTTCGTTCTCGTCGTATGTGGCAGGCGGGTATGATTTCGCATAGCGAATACCTCGACGCGGTCAATGCGCAAACGGCTGAAGTGGTGCGATTTCAAGAAGAGCTGGGACTTGATTATATCGTTTCCGGTGAAATCGCTCGGGATAATTATGTTTCGTTTATTGCGGAAAAACTCGGCGGTGTTCGGGAAATGAGCCAAGCCGATATGCTCGAATATATTGACGATAAGGCGGAGTTTGAAAAGCAACTTTCGATTCTTGATGTTCCGGCACAATCAATAAAAAATGCAATCTGCGTGGATAAGCTTTCGTACAAAAACGGCATCGCAGTCGATGAACTCCGATTGCTCAAAAGTTTAACAAAGCGAAAAGTAAAAATCACACTTCCGGGACCGTACCTTGTTACGAGAAGTATGTGGCTGTATGAGCTTTCCAAAAACGGATACGCTTCAAAAGAGGCTCTCGGCGAGGATGTTATAAAAATATTCACGCGAGAAATTGCCGAGTTGCAAAAAATCGGGGTCGATGAAATTCAGCTGGACGAACCTGTTTTAACGGAAATAGTTTTTACTGAAGGGAGACCGCGCTCTTTTATGTGTGCAAGCCTTTCACAACGAAAGGATCCGACCGAAGAATTAATTTTTGCAACGCATTTAATTCGCTCCGTTATGGAAAAAATCGATCGCAGTAAAAGCATTGCTGCCATGCATGTTTGTAGAGGGAACTGGAGCAAAAATGAAAGCATTTTACTGACGGGACCGTATACGCCACTGCTTGAGCTTTTTAGTAAGATCAATGCGGATAAACTTTCGCTTGAGTTTTCTACTCCGCGAGCAGGTGAATTGAAAGCACTGTTAGCCGACGAACGAATACGAAATAAAGTTATTTTAGGTTTGGGGGTTTTAAATCCTCGTTTTGATCGCATAGAAACCGTAGAAGAAATCACTGCCCGTGCAAAAGAAGCGTTAACGTTTATCGATAAAAAAAATTTATGCTTTAATCCCGATTGCGGCTTTGCAACTTTTTCAAATCGACCGGTAAACACCTACGATAATATACGACGGAAAGTTCAAAATATGATACAAGCACGGGACATTGTTCAAAATTTATGATAGATACACAAAATGCAAAAAGCGTTGATGAAGCTGAAAAGTACCAAAAAACATACCGGCTTATTTTTGACAAAGATACGGTGAAAGCCTATAACGAAAAGACAAAAATACTCATAAACGAATCCGTCGGCTTTGACTCTCAAAAAGAAACTTTTACGGCACTTGATCATTGTATCGCTTCGATTGTAAGCGAAATACTTTTGTGCATACACAGGCAAGCGGAATTGGAACACGAAACGATTATGGATTTGGAAAGTCGGACAACGCTTGATATAAAAAACCCGCTCACACTTTTAAATGTTGTCGGGTACGACGAAATCCCTTATATTGAACGTGTTACGGTAAAAATTTATGCGTACAGTTTTTTGGAAAAAGCCGAAGCTTTAAAACTTTTTGAGCGGGCTTTGAAAAAATGCGTTTTATATAATAGCGTAAAAGACGCCCTGCAGTTTCAAGTACTCTTTGACTTGAGCATCTAAGTTTTCGGTATCGTTTACGCAAAAGTTTTTATCTGCTTTCATTTCACTACGGAAATACCGTGCCGTATTAAACGTCCGGAATTCTACCTTATATACTGAACATTGCGAAACAATAGGAAACGCTATTAAACGGTGTCAAGCCTTTAATCAGTGTTTCTCGATACTATCATAAATACCGTTTTTATGCAATATCACCGTTCAGCTAAATTGCCTCATTCGGTAAAAAAGATATGCGCACCTCAAACGATTTTTACCGCATTTCATCCAAATATTTACCAAATAATTAAAATTATTTACCAAATATTTTAAAATATTTGCCGAGAAATTTTAAAAATTTACCAAACTTTTGGAGACACTTATTAATTCAATCGATGCCATCAGCCTTTCCATAGCTCTTGCGTAATTTTAAAAAAGGGTATATCATATACCTTATGGAAAAACTGGACGAACTTGTCGCTTTAATTAAAGATGCCAAACACTGTGTTGCGTTTACCGGCGCCGGTATCAGTACACTTGCGGGAATTAAAGACTTCCGCGGAAAAGACGGTTTATACAAACAACCGGAAACGGCGCAAATGTTTGATATCGATGTGTTTCACCGCGAGCCGGAAATATATTACCGGTTGGCAAAAGACTTTATTTACGGTTTAGAGGAAAAGCAACCGGCAATCGTGCATAGCGTGCTGGCGAAGTGGGAAAAAGCCGGCATTATCAAGGCGGTGATTACCCAAAACATTGATTTGCTGCACCAAAAAGCCGGCAGCGTCAACGTCCTTGAAGTACACGGCTCGCCGGCAACGCATACCTGCCAAAACTGCGGTGCGTGCGTACCGTTTTCCGATGTTGTTGCCGTTGCGCGCACGGGAGCGGTACCGCATTGTAAAAAATGCGGCGGCGTGTTAAAACCGGACATTACATTTTTCGGCGAAGCCTTACCGTTTAAAGCTCTGACTGAATCCGAGCGTCAAGCCCGTGCGGCTGATCTGATGCTCGTGCTGGGTTCAAGTTTAACGGTGTATCCCGCGGCGGCTTTACCGGAAATAACATTCCGCTCCGGCGGGAAGCTGGTTATTGTGAACGAACAGCCGACCGGTTTGGACAGTTATGCCGAGTTGTGCTTTACCGATTTAGCGGAAACGTTCGAGTTTTTGAATACCGCATTTTAGCGTAAAAAACAAGTGCCGAATTACCGCTTACATCCGAAGCGATCCAGTGAGTTTTTATAGCTTTATATTATTTTACACCGAAAGATTTTTTGCTTCTTTGTATTTCGGACTCCTTGCAAAGGAGTCCGTCGTATTAGCCTCGATGGGAGGAGTCGGTTTGATGCATAACTTTTTTTGTGAAAATTTTTGGAGAAAAATTTTCACAAGGTACTTCTCCGCTTTTTCCTCATTTTATAAGACCAAGCATTATAGAAGCCGCATTTTTGAAAAACATCCGTATTTTTCAAAAATGCATGAGTTTTATTTTATGAAAAGAAAATGCCTTCCATTATCAATCTTTGTAGCAGTAAATTTTTCCGTCGGGGCGGCGGACTTGAAAACCGCTTTCGGTTACTTCGACGATGCAGTCCTTGAGGGCAACCGCAGAAAGCGAAAATTTTCCGCCGCCTTCCTGCAGGTCAACCGCAAACTCGGGACGCGAAAGCCCCGAAAGTCTATCACGCAAGGTAACCCAAATTGCCAAAGCCTCGTTGAACGGAACCGCAAAATGCGAAGTTCCGCGAGCCGTGTCCAGTTGAAATAAATATCCGGGCTTGATCCCCAAAGCAACGAGCCGCGTAAAAAGCTCCGCAAGCACTGCCGGCTCATCATTGATACGGCGCAGCAACACCGTCTGTGACTGCATCGGAATACCGGCATCGCGACAAGCTTCGAGCGCTTGTACTTGCTTTTCGCCCAGTTCTGCCGGGTGATTGATGTGCGGAATAAGCCAGAGCGGTTTGCTGTCGTGTAAAAGCGAAAGCATTCGGTCGGTAAAAAGCTCTGGCGCAAAAATAGGCGCGCGCGTGCAAACGCGAATTAAAATATTCTTAAAGCGCGCACGAATTTTCAAAACGGCATGTTCAAACACCGCAAACGGAGCGGAAAGCGGATCGCCGCCGGAAAGGAGTATTTCCGTAATTTCCGGATGCGCTGCAACATAATCTAAAACTTCATCCAGCTCCGCATCCGTCAAAAACCCCCGCTTGCGTGCCGTCAACTCGCGGCGAAAGCAATACCGGCAATACGAAAGACACCGTCCCGTCGTCAAAACCAAAATCCGATTCGGATATTGATGGACACTGTGCGCTGTCGCCCGATATTTTTTTTCGCCGAGCGGATCATCCGTTTCAAAATCGGCAACGGCGTTTTCCTCCGCCGAAAAATAAACCTCCCGCTTGAGGGCTTCAGCCGCCCGCGGTTCCGCCGACCGTATCAACGCTTGAAACGCAGGAGAAACGCACTCCGGCAACTTTACCGGCTCACCATTCATTGCCATTTTTGTTTATCATTTTTGTACACCGAAGTTCATTCCCGGGCTCTTTCAGAGCCTTCGTGTGTCAAAGTTTTTGAGCGAACAACCCCGCAAAACGGTTCCGTCCTCGGTGTTTGTTCTTCGTTATACTGAAGGTTTATTATCTTCAACCCGCAAGTAATTCCACTTTTTCCACAATTCCAAAACGTTTCCGTACTTCGTATTGAGAGCGTTAAACTTATCGGGATAATTTTTAACAATACTATCAATATACGTATTGTAGTTTTCTTTCCAGTAGCTTTCTTTTAAATCACCGTGCAGGATATGATACGAAACTAAATCCAGCTGCCGCAAATAGTTTTCGAGATACGTATCCATATTTTTGACCAGCTTATCCGCCGTCGTTTTATCCTGTAAATCGTTCACCGTTAAACCTGAAATGCTGTCAAGATATAAATCCAAACTTTTTCGTTCTTTGAGCAACAATTTTTCATAACCTAAATTCAGTTTGAGCTGTTCGATTTTACAATAGCGTCGATAATAAAAAATTGCAAAAATCAAAATCCCAAGCATAAAAGTGCCGGTTGAAAGTTCTAACATAATGGTGTCTCCTTCGTTTCAAGCCCGCCATTCATAGCGGACATTGGAATTTTTATAATTGTTTCGAAAATACTGTCATTTCGAAATGCCGTATCGGCTCTTCTTATTATCGGCAAATCGCTTTTCGTTGTCAAGCATTGCCGCATTATTTTCTAAAGTTTTACAAAAAATTAAACTTTTTTTTTGAGTTTGTATATAAAAAAAATATTTTCGATTATATTTATACTGAACGGATAAAGCGGATGCGCGCGAAAATGAGCTTATCTTGTGGAGGTTTTTATGAATACGATTAATTCAATTATTCTTGAGGGCAGACTGGTACGTGATCCGGTACTTAAAGTTACGCCGAACGGTACGGAAGTGTGCAATTTTTCTCTGGCGACTAATCGCTACTATATGTCGAACAACGAAAAAGTGAGTGAAACGTCGTTTTTTGATGTTGAAACGTGGGCGAACACGGCAAGGATCTGTTCAACGGATGGACGAAAGGGACGCGGGGTTCGCGTTGTCGGCAGGTTAAAACAAGATCGCTGGAAAGGCAGCGACGGAAAAAATTACAGCCGCATTAAAGTAGTTGCCGACAATGTCGCTTTTCGTCCGATGTCCAACACAGAAAAAGATCGCTCGAATGTTCTCGCATCTGACGTAATGGAAAATGAAGAAGTTGCAGAACCGGCTGCGGTTGCATTTTAATAAAAATCGTTTCTCAAAACTGTTTTTACGGTTTTGAGAAACTTCGCCTGAAACCGGTTGAACATTTTTTGAAAAAATGGAATGATAGCTTGTGGCAAAAAAAACGATTGTTTTTCGGTGTTCCGCCTGCGGATATACACAGCCGAAATGGCTCGGTCGCTGTCCGAACTGCGGCGCTTGGAACACCTTTGAAGAAACCGCCGATGAATCGGCTCCGTTAAAAAGTCCTTTCCGTGTGAGCAACGGCAAAGCGGAAACCAATGTACCGCTCAACAAAGTGCGCAGTCAAGACGCCGAACGGTTTGAAACGGGACTTTCGGAATTTGACCGCGTTCTCGGCGGCGGTGCAATGAAACGCTCGGCTATTCTCATCGGCGGAGAACCCGGCATCGGAAAGTCGACGCTCCTTTTGCAAGTTGCCGCTCATTGCGGAAAAAAAGTGCTGTATGTTTCCGGTGAAGAATCCGCCGGACAAATTAAAGGGCGCGTCGACCGACTGAACTTGAAAGTTGACAACATCGAAGTGCTCTGTACCGGCAATGTAAAAACCATCGAAGCCGTTCTCAACAAGCTGAATCCACTCTTTGTGATTATTGATTCCGTACAGACTTTATATCACGAAGATGCAGGGCTTATTCCCGGTACGATTAATCAGTTGAAGTATGGGGCATTTGAACTGATCAGCTGGGTAAAAGAACGGGATGCCGTGTTGTTTTTTACCGCGCACGTTACAAAAGAAGGCAGCATTGCAGGACCGAAAGTTTTGGAGCATTTAGTTGACACGGTGATTTCTTTTGAGCGGAACGACGAAGATTTACGGTTTTTGCGCGCGCACAAAAACCGTTTCGGCTCGGTTGATGAACTGGGTATTTTTGAAATGTGCGAAACGGGACTTCTTCCCATCGATAACACTGCTTCTCTTTTTTTAACGAGTAAGGCGGCTGCCTTACCGGTCGGAGCGGCGATTGTCCCCGTTTTTGAAGGCAGCCGCGTCTTTTTGGTTGAAGTGCAGGCATTAACCGTTCCGGCAAAAAGCTCGCTCAGTCGAGTTTTTTCCGATCGCGTTGAACCAGCCCGCGTCAGCCGTATTGCCGCCGTCCTTGAAAAAAGAATCGGGCTGACCTTTTCCGATCAGGATATCTATATCAATGTTGCAGGCGGTATCCGCCTGCGCGAAAGTGCGAGTGACTTGGCACTCGCGGTTGCATTGTATTCGGCACGGACGGATTTGCTCCCGAATGAACGGGCGTGCTATGTCGGTGAAATCAGCCTCGCCGGTGAAATTCGCCCCGTAAAAAAAGCGTCCATGCGCCTCAAAATGGCGGCGACTTTGGGGCTACCGAAAATCTATGTGCCGGAAAGCCGCGACGCGGAACTTGAGCAAGCCGATAAGGCGGCAATTACGCCGGTGACGGTAACAAATTTAAAAGAAGTAATTGCCAAAGCGTTCGGCACAAAAACAAGTGATTGAGGGAAATTTATCAACAGAAATGATTAGAGTGACACTGCTAACCGACGGGCTTTTTGATCAACGGCGAAAACCGATTCAAAATCAGCCGGTGTTTCGCTCCAATCTTTTTGTAATGCCGTTTCAACGATGCGAGCAATATCCAAAAAGCCAATGCCACCGGTTAAAAACTTTTCCACGGCAATTTCATTCGCTGCGTTAAACGCAATCGGGTATGCTGCCCCACGCTCTGCAACTTTAAAACCCAGTTTCAAAAGCGGAAAATCCGTAAAACGGGGCGGTTCAAAATGCAAAGAAAAGCATTTTGAAAAATCCAACGGCTTGAGATACGGAGACGCAAGCTGCGGAAATTGTAGCGCCTGCAAAATCGGAAAGCGCATATCAGGCGGTGAAGCTTGTGCGTATATTTCACCGGAAGTTAAGGCAATCATCGAATGAATAATGCTTTCGGGATGCACCGTTACGAGAATATTTTCCGCAGGCACATCAAATAACTTTACCGCCTCAATGACTTCCAGCGCTTTATTCGCCAACGTCGCACTATCAATGGAAATTTTGCCTCCCATTTTCCATGTGGGGTGATTCAACGCATCCGCAATGCTTACGTTTTTCAAATCAACAGCCGGTATTGTGCGGAACGGACCTCCCGAAGCGGTCAAAATAATGGTATCAACGGCTGATTTCCCGAACGCATTGATTAAACAAAAAACGGCGGAATGCTCGGAATCAACAGGAATAATACGTACGCCGTTTTTTCGTGCGAAGTTTTTCAGTAAACCGCCAGCCATAACAATGCTTTCTTTATTCGCAAGGGCGAGATCAAGTTTAGCTTCAATACAAAAGATAGAAACACGCAAGCCAATTGCACCGGAAATGCCGTTAACCGCAATATCGGCATCGCAGCGATTGATAAAATCGGGCAATTCGGTTTCGAGCGGCTGTTCCGAAGCGATAAAACAAGCGGCTTTCGGAAATTCGCTTTTGATGGCTTCCGCCGCTTTTTTATTTTTACCGACCGTAAAACCGACAAGAGAAAACCGATCGGGAAAGGCGCGAATAATGTCAAGTGTATTTTTTCCGATCGAGCCGCTTGCTCCCAAAACTAAAACTTTTTTCATAAAATGAACCGTACTCGTTTACAAGAGCATTTTACACAAAAAAAAGTACACGGGAGCGGTAAACAACATTGAATCCATGCTGTCCAAAATACCGCCTCGTCCCATAATGATTTTACCGGAATCCTTTACTCCGATAGCGCGTTTTAAGATTGATTCAAATAAATCGCCAATCACCGCGGCGATGTGGCTCGTACTGATGATTAAAATAGTAATCCACACCGATGATTTAAAAGGCGGAATAACATAATAGGCAAACGCGGAACATAAACCGATTGAAACTAAAACTCCGAAAAATCCTGCAAGACTTTTTTGGGGACTTGCTTTAAAGATACCGCGGTTACCGTTTCCGAACAGCATTCCGAAAAGCCACGCGAGAGAATCGCAGGCAAATACGATGATAAAAAAAAGCGCCGTTGAAAGCCGCGGAAATGAAAGATGTGTGAGTAAAAAAAGAAAATCACCCAAACATATCGGATAGATAAAAATAAAAAAACCGGTTATAATCCGTTCTAAACTTTTTTCAAAACCTTGTGTTTGAGAAACGGCAATTTCGGTTATACTTAAACAAAACATCGGCACAATAAATCCCTGCAAAAATACAATCGGAGAAATTTTATTGTAACTGAAAAAATAGAGCGATATAAAATTCATCAGTGCAATAGCGATAAAAAAACCGAGTGGATACACGGAATAGCGTTTCGTGAGCAGTGAATGAATTTCTTGTGTTGCAATTAAAATTGTAACAATACATACAATAAACAGTGCTAAAAAATTAAAATGGTGCAAGTAAATCGACAGCACTAAAAAAAACGGCACACCAATTATGAATAATAAAAGTCGTTGAATTAAGTTTTTGGTGACTTTCATAAAAATCCTTAAAAATAAACTTTAGAGAACTATACCATACTATGGTAAAAAGTTCAATACTGATATTTAAGGAGGCACTGATTAATTCAATCGAGAATTAATCAGTGCCCACCTTTAAAATTTATTGTTTCGCAAATGTTCAGAATCTACCTTATTATACTGAACATTGAGAAACAATTAGGAAACGCTGTTAAACGGCGTCAAGCCTTTAATCAGCGTTTCCTTAAGCAACGACTCGTTTTTACAAACTCAAATTCAATAAAAAATTAAACGAACCGATTTTCGCTTTTTTTACCAGCGGGTGCGCATACGAAAATCCGATATCCGCTGCGCCGCTGACGGTAAAGCTTAAACCGGTAAATACCGATTGCAAAAATTCAGTTTGTTTTGAAAAAGCCGCATTGACAACCGCTTTGTAGCCAACGTCAATATTGAAACGGTTATAACAAATCGGGAGCCAAACGCTGCCTTTTTGGATTTCAACGCTGAAAATGCGCAGTTCCGCAGTTCCGCCGAAGGCACCGTTTAAGGCGCCGTTTTCTTTTTCGGTATAGTATGCGGCGTGTTCTTTCATAGCCGGAAGGTAGGACGCAGCAAGCCCTGCCGGTGAATGTTCAAACCGATACATTCCGGTAACCGGATTGAGCTTTGCATGGTAAGAAATGCTTCCGGCGAGCTGCACGGTCAAAGGCACAACCGGCGTTTTCAACGTCAATGAATCCTGCACTTGCATGGCGGTGATTTTTCCGGACACGTTGTACCCGACCGTCCCTTGCAAGTCATTGCCGACACCGAAAGTATATTTCGCAAAAAACTTTTTACCGAGCCGTTCGCGTCCGATAAAGTGTGAAACAAAAATTGCTTGACTTCCGGTAATAACCGTGTCGGTGTAGGCTTGCTTGTATATATTTTTTTGCGTTAAATCAATCGGTGCAAACCACGATGTGCCGAACTCCGTTACAAAGTCGATTACGGTATTTTGAACGGCGACTGCATTACCGTTTTTTAAACCGAAGCCCGTTTGGCGGATTCCTTTGTTTGCGGTAATTACTTTTGTCATGTCGCGCACGGCAAGGCTGACCGTGTTGCCGTTTGTCTTAAGGCTACCGGTAAAATCAAGCTGTGCAAAAGTCGGAACCGGCATCACCGCCGCCGTAAAATTATACGACAAGCGTCCAATAACATCTTGCGAGGAAAACGAAAGACCGTAGCTCGTGTTTTTCGCATCGGTTCCGACGTCCAAATACGGTAGCACCGACGGTTTCCACATATTCATAATCGGATTGTAGCGCTTTGTTTCAAAGGCTGTTTCGGGATTTCGGGTTCCTTCAACGGAAAGCATTTCCGATGCATAAACACCGTTCGCAAGTTCCGATTCATCGATCGTGCAAAGCACATCATAGGTGTCATGTCTCGCAATCGTGATAAATTTTTTTGCTTCAGGATTTTCGGTTTTTTCAACGGCAACGGGACAATCAGTTCCGCCCGAAATATCTTTGTCCAACATGCGAAGCGTTTTCGTTTCAACGTTGACATACGCCATTCGCACAAGACTTTCGTCCAAAATATAGGAAAATGTAAACGCACCGTTTTCCGAATGCACGTTCGTTAAATCCGAAATCCCTTTTGCGGCAAAAGGCAGTTTGAGTTTTTCGAGTGTGCCGCCAGCCGACACAAATACAATATCGCGGTTTACGCCGTTACCTGCAATACACGCGTACACGCCGTCGGAAAGCGCAATCGCGTTATATATGTTGGTATACGCAGTTTCAGGTGTGCAAGTCAAAATCACTTTTTCCGCTTTGGTTTCCCTGTCTATTAAAACGAGTTCGGCATGTTGGCTCGTGCTTTTCACGGCAATGAGCGATTGATTATCGGGGGTAAAGCTCGCATACCGCAGTGAAGTATACTTTTCTTTTAAGAATTTTTTTTGCACCGTATCGTAAATGACAATTTCGGAAACGGTGCCGCCTTTTCGATACTGAAATAACGATACGGTCAATAAAGTACCGTCTGCGGAAAACGAAAGATGATAAACGCTCCCGTTGAGCGAAAAAAGTTTTTGCTTTTTTTCGGTATGTGCGTCATACAAAAAAACGGCTTTTTCATTTTGATCAAAGACGGCGATTTTATTTTTCCAACTTGCCGCTGTACCGTATAGCGATTTTGTGCGCCGCTCTAAAAAATACTGCGGTTCGCTGATTTGTTCCGGCACGGGAACCGTATCTAAAAAGGACGAAAAAAGATCAGCAATATTTTTTCCAAATGCCAATTTAAAATTGCGCGTTGTAAACCACTTCGGGTGCATTTTGAGAAATTCGGCATATTTTTCCGCACCGTACACTTCGGCTAAAAACTGCGAAAAAGCTCCGCCGTAAATATAGCCGAGTGTTGCCGTCGGATACGTGTCTCGCATCTCAATATCATTCCATCGAATCGGTTCGCCGTCAATTTTGCGCTGTTTGATAATTTGTAAAACACGCGGATCGTTCAAGCGTCCTTCACCGTTGATGCTCTCGGAAAGAACTGCCATTCCTTCCCGCATTGCCAGCGGAAAGGTTAAACTGAAAAGTCCGCGCATCGTTACCGCATGGGTAAATTCATGCTTAAATACGGTCAGTAAATTGTCTGTATTGTTTGCAATAATACCGTCGGTCGGCAAAGTATCGTACAGCACAATGTGTGCATACGGACTTCCCGTGTAGTAGCCGTTTATATTTTCTTCATGCGGTTTGAGAAAAACCGGCATTTTTGCTTTTTCCGGTTTAACACTGAAATAAGCACACACGTCATCGGCAATGTCATCCGCATGATGCGCTAAAAGTTGAGCCGCCTGCTCAGAAAACTCCGTGTCATACACAATCACAAAATACCGTGTATCAATCGTACGGAATTCCGCGAATGCAGACGACACCGCAATAAAAAAAACTGTCAATGCAAAAAAACGTTTTATGTACTTCATTAAAAATACTCCTCAACAGTTGTTTTTAATTATAGATAAAAAAAACATTTTTTCAATTGAAATCACAGTTATCAACCGAATGCAAAAAATTTATGCGTCCTATAACACAATGATATATGGAATTTTTTTTACTTTTATAAAATGCGCATATCCATGTAACTACCGCCCTTGACTTTTTTTTAAAGGTATAGAATGATATTTGTTGAAGGAGACAGATTATGAAAAATAGTATCTTTTTTGTTTTATTACTAGCCATTCTCGCGGTTATCGGATGTGCCGGCGGGGGCAAAGCAAAAAAAACAAATCTCGCTGCGTCGGATGATATTGAAATTGTTCCGACTATGCAAGATGAAATTAAAGCGGACAGCTGCTGGGTTCCCACGTTTCAGCTGATATGGAATGATCTAAAAAACGACATTGCAAAAAAAGATATCGTTTTTACACCGCAAGAAAAAATCGCGGAAAACTTAAATAAAGAATCGTTTACCGAATCAATGCTCAGTAGCGACTACTATTATAAAACATACGGGGCGAAAACGCTGTCGCTCAAAAAGAAAATTGAAGATGCAATTTGGAAAAAGTTTGAACAAAAAAGCGATATTCTCAATGATTTCAGTTGGAGCCCCGACGAAGCAAACGACGGAAGCGAACTTTTTTTGTACAGCATGCTCTATCGAAAGATGGAATTTTTGAAAAAGTTTGATGTAATGAAAAAAGGAAACTTTAAAACACAAAACAATATTGCCTACTTCGGCATTAACGAAAGCACCAATGAATCCGTTCGTGAACAGGTCGAAGTTCTTTTTTATAACGGCGCGGACGACTTTGCAATCGCAATCAACACAAAATCGGGTGATCAGGTTATCTTGTATAAAAATCCGACCGGCAAAAACTTTGAAGAAATCTATAAAAATATACTGATTAACTCAGAAAAGTTTGAGGGGTTTAAAAACTTATCCGAACAGGATGAGCTTAAAGTTCCGATGTTGGATATTAATAAAAAACACGAATACACCGAAATTCAAAACAAAGTTTTTGAAACCGCCAATCCAAAGTTCCCGATGGCAAAAATTGAAAAGGCACTTCAAACGGTTCAGCTTACCGTCAACGAAAACGGCGCCACGGTAAAAAGCGAAGCCGGCATGGGCGTAAAATGCATGATGGCACCGATTGAAGAAGAAAAACGTTGCTTTTATGTGGACGACACGTTTGCACTGTTCTTACGGGAAAAGAATCGCAAGCTTCCGTACTTTGCAGCTCGCATCGATGATATCAGCAAGTTCCAAAACGCTAAAAAATAATGCAATCGTAAGCAACAAAAGACCGGATAATCATGCGGCGATTACGGCACGTTATCCGGTCGTTATTTTTCAACTTGCGGCAAACTCCGTTTACCCGCGTAAAAAATCAAGAATATCTTGATAGACGGTTTGATGCTCCGTTTCATTAAGAATTTCGTGTGACATATTTTTATAGAAAATCGTTTTTACCTGTTTACCGAAACTTTTATATTTTGCTTCCGCTTTTTTAACACCTTTAGTAAAATTGCCGACGGGATCCTTTTCACCGGAAATCATCAAAATACTTTTCGCGGAACAGTCGCGGTAGGTTTCTTTTTTGTTTAAGTTTTTTACAATATCCAAAAGCACTCGGTAACCTTCTCGTGTAAAAGGCTGCCCGCACAGCGGATCATCCGCATACGCCTGTTGATTTTCTTTATCCAGCGAAAGCCAATCCGCCGGATTATCAAAGCGCTTGCCCATCGGTCCCATTAAAATTTTTTGTATTTTAGGCAACGGTACTCCCGGCTTTTGAAAACGCAAAAAGCTCTGCATGAATGTTGCCAAAATCGAAGGCGTTTGTCCCGTCCCCGAAACGATGAGCCGGTCAACCGGATATTTTGAACTGTAAATGCGGGCGAGAAATGAGCCCATGCTGTGCCCGAAACAAATGTATTCGCCGGAAAAGTCAACTGATTTACGTACCAGATCGATGTCCTTAACCACTGCATCGAACGACACCATATCACCGAGCGGATGAGCGGCACTGATACTCTTTCCGTGTCCGAGATGATCATGAATTAAAACGTTGTAACCATTTGCAACAAGAAACTCGGCAAAATCATTGTATCGTTCTTTATATTCCTGCATCCCGTGCAGTATTTGAATTAAGCTTTTTGAATTGGAAGATTCATAATAGTTGACATCCAACGTTTCCCCCGTTGAACTTTTTACCGTGTAATTTTTCATAGAAAAGCGGATGATGGGAGTCGAACCCACGTCTCCAGCTTGGAAGGCTGGGGTAATAGCCGTTATACGACATCCGCATGAGATCTTTATTATAGCACAAAATAATTTTTTTGTCAAGCCGATAACAAAAAAAGTTCAAAATAAGTTTTATCATAGGCATGGATAAACGAGGAAAATATTTTTACGATGGCGTTGTGTTTTTTCCGTGTATGGAAAGTTCCACCATCAAAAGCATAATATCGGAAGGGCGGATTCCCTGCACGCGGCTCGCTTGTCCGAGCGTTTGTGGCTGCACTTTTTTCAGCCGATTTTTTGATTCCGTTGAAAGACCCGAAACGCTGTCATAATCGAAATCAACCGGAATTTTAGTGTGTTCCATTTTTTTGATCTTTTCGATGCGTGCATCCTGCGCCGCAATATAATCGGCATAGCGGATTTCAGTTTCGGCACCGTACAAGATTTCAGGCGAAACGGAGCGCGTTTTTTCCGAAAGAACCGCTTCGACACTGACCGCCGGATCGTGCAGGGCTTTTTCCACCGTTTCGCCTGCGTGCTTGGCAAGCTGCGGATATTCGTTCGCACGGGAAAGGTCAACTTTTTCGCTTTTCCACGTTGTGATAAGATTGTTTTTTTCGCTGAGTTTTTGTTGAAGCCGCTGATAGGCGTCCGCAGTTTGTAGCCCTAACGCAAAAGCCCGTGCGGTTAAACGCTCGTCGGCAGTATCGTGGCGCAGTTTTAAACGGTACTCCGCCCGTGCGGTAAACATTCGGTACGGCTCGTCAACTCCCTGCGTAATTAAATCGTCAATCATCACCCCGATGTACGCTTCATCGCGGTGCAAAATAAAAGGCGTGTAATTTTTTTTCTCTCCGGCGGCGCGGGCAAAGAGCGCGGCGTTAATGCCTGCAATCAATCCTTGACCGCCGGCTTCTTCGTACCCCGACGTGCCGTTAATTTGACCGGCGGTAAAAAGACCCGCAATGCGCTTGGTTTGTAAATCCGCTGAAAGCTGTGTCGGATACAGCACCGCATAATCGACGGCGTATCCCGGTCTCGTAATCACCGCATGTTCCAAACCGGCAACCGTGTGAAGAAAGGCATCCTGCACATCTTCCGGCATTGACGAAGAAAGCCCGTTTATATACATTTCATCCGTTTCAAGCCCTTCCGGTTCAATAAAAAGCTGATGCCGCTCGCGGTCGGGAAATTTCACCACTTTGTCTTCGATGGAAGGGCAATACCGCGCACCGGTTGCTTTAATCACACCGGAATAGAGCGGCGACCGCGCAATGTTTTCCCGAATAATGCGGTGCGTCTTTTCATTGGTGTAGGTAACGTAACACGGAATATACGGACGCTGAATCGGTTCCGCCCCGAAAGAAAAGGGCTGCATCAACGACTCCGCTTCTTGAATTTGGAGTTTTGAAAAATCAATCGAAGACCGCAAAACGCGGCTCGGTGTTCCGGTTTTCAGCCTCATCATTTGAAAGCCTTTTTTTTGGAGTGCCGATCCCAACCCGATTGCCGCCCGCTCCGAAAGTCTTCCGTCCGGGGAGCTGTATTCGCCGATGTAAATACGTCCTTCCAAAAAAGTGCCGGATGCGATAACGACAGCCGAGGCGGTAAAGATTCTGCCGCGCTCGGTTTTTACGCCGCAAACGCATGCGTCCTCACAATGCAAGTCGATCACGGTGTCCTGAAACACGTGTAAATTTTTTTGCGTTTCAACGGCTTGCTTTGCCAAATGCGAGTACAAGGCTTTGTCAACTTGAACGCGGGGAGCTTGCACGGCGGGGCCGCGGCTTTTATTCAAGAGCCGATACTGCAACATCGTGCGGTCGGCAAGTTTGCCCATAATCCCGCCGAGTGCGTCTATTTCACGGACAATGTTGCCCTTGGAAATTCCGCCGATTGAGGGATTGCACGAAAGTCTGCCGATTGCGTCCAAGCTCTGGGTGATCAAAAGCGTTTGAGCGCCCAATTTCGCGGAAGCCAATGCCGCTTCAATTCCGGCATGACCTGCCCCGACAACCACCACATCATACTGCGAAAACGTAAAATTCATTCCCCTATTATAATCATTGCGCGGTTTTCTGTCAAAAGGTTATCCGGTAAAAAACTACGCAAAAGCAAAAATTAATGCGATTATCGCCGAAGAAACCGGTACTGCACGAGAAAAAGTTGCAGCCGACACCGACCGCGATTATTGGCTGAATGCCGATGAAGCCATTGATTACGGGCTGATTTCAAAAATAGTTTTTTCACGAAAAGATTTATCCAAAAAATAAACCGAAAAGCATCGATGAGTCGCACATTTGTGCGGCGTTTTTACGGTTTGATGTGATCCGTTTGATTGTCGGTACCGCTTTCGCATAATTGAACGCGTCCGTTTGTAGCGTTTTTTATATAATCGGAAAACACCGCGAAGTTTTTTTGCGGAAGTACCGCATGCACGTCGACCAGCGTACCGAAATCGGTGCGAAGCGCTTCAAGTTCAAAATCGGCAAGTGCGTTTTTCACGGTATGATATTCGGCATAGGAAAGTGAAAAATCCACGCTGCATTTTTCGATGATAGGTTCCAAGTGTGTCGATTCAAAGAGCTGTTTTGCCGCCTCGCTGTATGCTTTTACCAAGCCGCCCGTCCCCAAAAGGATACCGCCGAACCAGCGCGTTATCGTGATAAGCACATTCGTAACGTGCATGCTCTGCACGACTTTTAAAGCGGGTGCGCCGGCGGTTCCGGCAGGTTCGCCGTCATCAGAAGACCCCAATACTTCGGCGTTTTTTCCGATGGAAAACGCGTGAACCACGTGCGTTGCATTTTTGTATTTTTCTTTTTGCCGCTTGATAATCCGCCGCGCTTCGTTTGCATCCGATACCTGAAAACCTTCCGCTAAAAACCGTGAACGCTTTATTTCAAACTCGCAAGAAGCGTATTTCGTCAACTGCTGCATATTCGCTCCGATCGGTGCCGGTGAAAAACTTAAAAACTACTTCGTCCGCGTAAACTACGAAGCAGGGTAAGTTTATCGGCATATTCCAAGTCTCCTCCCGCGGGAATGCCCGAAGCTAAACGGGTAACGTGTACCGGATAATCTTTGAGAAGTTTTTGCACATACAGCGCTGTTGTATCTCCTTCAATCGTGGGATTGGTTGCAAGAATAACTTCCTTGACGGAGTCGTCTTTCAAGCGATCAAGAAGCTGCGTAATCGCAAGACGGTCGGGACCAATGCCGTCCAGCGGTGAAATCACACCGCCCAAAACGTGAAACAAACCGCGGTATTCGGTCAACTCGCTGAATGAAATCAACTCCTGCTGGCGTTCTACGACGCAAATCACCGAGCGATCGCGCGAAGCATCATCGCAAAAATCGCAAAAATCACCGTCGGTAAAACTTCCACAAACCGGACAAATTCGGATGTGTTCGTGGAGGGTATTTAAACTTTTCGCCAGCTGTTTTGTTTGTTCCGCATCCCGCGACAGCAAATAGTACGCCAGCCGCGTTGCCGTTTTTTTGCCGATGCCGGGAAGCCGCGACAAATGCTCAACCACATCGTCAATCGCTTTCATAGATTAAGTCCCGTAAACCCGGGAATACCGAGTTCATTGCCGATTTTTGTTTTTATTTCTTCTACCATTTTACGGCTGGCTTCATTTTGCGCACTGATAATTAAATCCTGCAGCATTTTCACATCCCGCTTATCAACCGCGAGGGGGTCTATTTCCAACGCAGTCATTTCAAGCCGCCCATTCACGACTACCTTGACCAGCCCACCGCCGGATTCCGCATGGATTTGCAGCTCTTCCAAGTTCATGTTTTTTGCTATGTTTTGCATATCGCCGATTTTTTTCATCAGCTCCATCGGATTTATCATACACACTCCATAAAAATAGTTGTCTCCTTAAATATACGAAATAAGCTAAAAAGTTTCCAGTTTTAATTTTGCGTTTTGTCGAATCAAAAACACAATTTACGCATAGTGCAAATCACGTATACATTTTTCGAATAAATTGAAAAACAGCAGCTCCTGAAATTTTTGTGCGAAAAGATCGGACGTAAAAGTTTCTTTGCCTTTTGATAAAAAGCCATCGATAACCGGCAAACTGAAAGGAAGCGTTTGACCTTTCAATGCCTCTTCAAATGCTCGACTTCGAAAAAACTTTTCACCGGAAAATGAAATACGTGCGTCGGATATTAAGTTTTTTTGTCCTCGAATTAAAAAAACAAAATATGCCGTTTCATTGTCAAGGACTCCTTTTTTACCAAAGCGTTTAAAAAAACTGTATGACCAGCCGTCCGTGTAAATTCTTACCCGGGTAATCACATGCGGTTGATTTCTGATTTTTGCAAATTCATCACTTGCATATTTTGAATACGGTTCCCAAAAAGTTTCCGTTCCGGTTTTTATTTCAACGCGCGTATCCAAATTCATCATAATCGGATAGAGCGTTTTGAGTCCTTTCGTCAACGCAAGATTTCCGCCGATAGTAGCAAGTGAACGCAAATTCTTGGAAGAAATGGTTTTCATTGCAGAATATAAAATCGGCGGAATGTTTTTTTCTCCCAAATCCAAAATCCGACCGAGCGTAACCATCGCTCCCAAATCAACATAGCGCTCCGTTTTTGTTATTTCGTAAAATTCTTTAATCGTTGACAACGAAAGTAAATAACGCGGCAATGAAATTGAAAGCTCGGCTTGTCCAAACAAAAACTCCGTCGCTCCGCCGAGCGGGACAATTTTTTGATTGTTTTTCAACAAGGTTTGCATCTCGGTAATACTCGTCGGCTGATACACAATAGTTTTTTCTTTCACGTTGTTTTCCTAATTATTTTATCATCGTAATTTTTGTACTGCACTTACCAATGAATCGGCAACCGAACAGCGGCACAATTGTCCTTCAAATAATTCTTTGATTTTTTTTTCGTCGGGTATTTCTTTCATTTTAAAAATTTTATACGCGGTAAAAATTTTACCGGCATTGCAGTGTCCACACATTTTCACATTCGCTTTTTTAAAAGCCGTCATAATTTTTTTATATTCAGCTTCATGCGATTTTGAAAAATATTCCAAAGTAATAATTTCATGACCGGTTGCATTACAGATCGGAATCATACAAGACGGTACCGGCACGTCATCGAACAAAATCGTGCAGGCACCGCAAAATCCCTGTAGACATGAACACTTAACACTGCTTAACAAAAAATTCGAACGCAGCACTTCCAGTAACCGCGTATTCGGTTCACAGTCAAATTGAACATCCGTTCCGTTGAGTTTAAACTTAAAAAGCATTTATACTTCCGTTGCAGTATTATAATCCGCATTGCAAGTTTTTGCAAGCAATCGCATTGCCTCACATTAAATCGAGAATTAAATTTGTCTTTCAAATTTAAAATCCGTTGTTTTGTAAATATCCGGAATCTACCTTCATGTCATCGAGAATCCGTCCCGAAAGCACCAGAGCGGTTGCAGGCACGGTTATCAGATACGGAATCGAAAACAGTACCAACACTATAAAAACCGTTTGAAAAAATATTTTTGTTCACGTACAAGTTTTTCGTTATTGTTACTATTACTCGGTTTCATCACCGTTGTTGTATCCTACCCTACTTTTGCCGCTTTACCCCAATGCGACATCCAGTGCCATCATGAGCGTAAAACCGACTGCAAACATTAGAACGCCGATATTAGAATGCTCGCCTTCCGACATCTCGGGTATCAGTTCTTCTACAACAACGTAGATCATCGCTCCCGCTGCAAGCGACAAAAGGTACGGCATCGCCGGAAGGATAAAACGGGTGGCAATAATCGTGAGCGCCCCGAAAAGAGGTTCCACCACGCCCGACAGCACGCCGCCGATAAAAGCTTTTTGTTTTGATTTTCCCGCAGCGTGAAGCGGCATTGAAATAATCGCACCTTCGGGAAAGTTTTGGATAGCAATGCCGAGCGACAGCGCAAAGGCCCCGCCCGCGGTAATTCCTGCAGATCCGGTCAAATATCCGGCGTATACGACTCCGACCGCCATACCTTCCGGTATATTATGCAGCGTAACGGCAAGCACCATCATCGTTGTCCGATTGAGATGGCTTTTCGGTCCTTCCGCCTTTTCCGCATTCAAATGAAGGTGCGGTATAACATTGTCCAGAAACAGCAAAAATAAAATACCGAACCAAAAACCAATAACGGCAGGTGAAAATGCGAACCTGCCCATATTCATCGATTGTTCCATTGCGGGAATCAAAAGGCTCCAAATAGATGCGGCAACCATAACGCCGGCGGCAAAACCGGTTAAAGCGCGTTGAACCGCCCTGTTTAAATTTTTTTTCATAAAAAATACACAGGCGGCGCCCGCGGCTGTTCCGGCAAAAGGAACCAAAAGCCCCCAGAGGGTTTCATATCCAAACATACGATGAGACTAGGCGGGTTCGAACCGTCGACCTTCAGATCCGGAATCTGACGCTCTATCCAGCTGAGCTATAGTCCCGATAGCTGTATCTTACTCAAGATGCAGCCGTTTGTCAAGTACCTATTTGTAATTATATGCAATCATCGGTTGCGGCACATACTTGATTGGCAAGATATCACTGAAGTATACCATGGTTTTATTTTCCCATTGACTTTTTATTTTTATCCGTTATAATTCTAACCAGAGAATGAGTTTTTATTATGGAGCGTATTATACGCTTGATATTATTTTCAAATTATTTTCTGATATTTTAATCTTGCTCTAAGGAAACGCTGATTAAAGGTTTGACGCCGTTTACCGGCAAACTTTGGGAAGCAAAGTTTTTAAAGGTGGCACTGAAAAGTCGTCTCTAAAAATCTAACCCGAGTTTTTGAAAGATGCCCTCAATTCTTGATTGAATTAATCAGTGCCTCCAAAAGTTTGGTAAATTTTTAAAATTTCTCGGCAAATATTTTAAAATATTTG
>ERZ1673752.2247-NODE-2247-length-22443-cov-6.955467_pt1 | contig 22443 bp, 24 predicted proteins | sample MGYA00580195_ERZ1673752 | MGnify/ENA primary metagenome ERZ1673752 (study PRJEB41218, sample SAMN15661744) | gut metagenome | host: Homo sapiens | place: Canada: London | collected 2015-08-20/2019-03-30 | study: EMG produced TPA metagenomics assembly of...
AAGCTCCGCGCAGAGTGTTTTTTGCGACGTACACGCCGCCGCAAAAAACGGATTTCAATTTATTCGCGGCTTCCGAGCCGCGAATTCTGTGAAACTGTTTACTCCTGCTATTACCTGTTTGTGAGGTTTTTTATGAAACGTTCCACCCGTATTGTGCTGGGGGTGATTTCGGTGCTGGCGGTGGCGGTGTGCGCCGTCTGCATCTTCTTCATCGTCCAGTTTTACCGCGGCAAGGCGCTGAGCGACCGGCTCGGCAGCGGCGTCAGCTCCGGCATCATCTCCACCGCGCTCACCGACCCGAACGATCCCACCCGCTACATGACCAGCTCCGTCGACTTCGACGAGCTGCAGGCCATGAACGACGAGGTCTACGCCTGGATCGAGGTGCCCGGCACGGTCATCAACTACGCCGTCGTTCAGAGCGCAACGGACGACCTGTTCTACATCAACCACGCCGTCGACAAGTCCTATTTCTCCGGCGGCAGCATCTTCTCCCAGCGCTACAACACCACCACCTTTCAGGACTCCATGACCGTGCTCTACGGACACAACAGCCGCTCACAGGCCATGTTCGCCCAGCTCAACAACTTCGCCGACGCATCGTTTTTCGAGCAGAACCAGAGCATCTACATCTACACGCCCGAGAAGGTCTATGAGTATCAGATTTTCGCCGCCTATCCGCACTCGAGCGACCACCTTCTCCTGTGCAATGACTTCAATGACCCCGATCAGTTCGCCGCCTACTTCGATTCCCTCGCCGACGGCGTAAACTGCAACTACCGCCGCGACCTCTTCCCGCAGTTCGGCGACAAGGTGCTCACGCTCTCCACCTGCTACCGTCAGAACCGGACGCAGCGGTTTCTGGTGCAGGGCGTGCTGACGCAGGAATATACCGTTTTGAAGAAGTGAGGCCCCGATCATGGAAGAAAACAAGCGCCGTCGGCGCATCTCAACTCCCCTGCTGCTGTTTCTCATTCTGATGGGCATTACGCTCGCGCTGTGCCTGACGGTGCTCGGCATCTGGCTGCACGGGCGCAGCGTCCTGCGCAGCAAAACCGCCGAGCCGCCCGCCATCAGCACGGACAGCAGCGTCCTTGACCAGCACACCATCTATCACGACGGGAAATACTACCGCTATAAGGACGGGCTCGTGAACCTTCTGTTCATCGGCGTCGACTCGGACGAGAAGCCCTCCTCCCCCCTGCCCTACGGCAACGACAATCAAGCGGACGTCGTCCTGCTCGCCGTGCTCGATACGAACAGCGATGAGATGACACTCATCTCCGTCTCGCGCGACACGATGTGCGACATCGCCATTCTCGATGAAAGCGGCGATGTCAGCGGCTCGGCGCGCGCCCAGCTTGCCCTGTCCTATTCCTATGGCGACGGGCTGGCCACCAGCGCCGCTCTCACACGCGAGGCCGTGTCGAACCTGTTTTACGGGCTGGACATCGACGGCTACGCCGCGTTCTACATGGGCGGCATCGCCGACCTCAACGACGCGCTCGGCGGTGTCACGCTGACGGTGCAGAGCGACTATCCCTTCACGAACCTCCCCGGCTGCAGCAATCTCGTGAGCGGCCGCGAGGTCACGCTGACCGGCCGTCAGGCCCGCGCCTATATTCAGGCCCGCCACGAAACGACCACCGGCAACGAAGAGCGCATGCAGCGCCAGAAGCAGTATCTCCTCGCGATGATCTCACAGGCGCGCCAGCTCATCTCCGGCAATCCCACGAAAGCCGTCTCGCTCTATAACGCCGTGAGCGACTATGTGCTCAGTGACCTCGATCTCAGCAAGATCTCGTATCTCGCGACCGAAGCCGCGCAGATGCACTTTTCCGGCGACATTCTCCGCGTCAGCGGCACAAGCGTCCTCGGCGCGGGCAGCCACATGGAACTGACTGTCGATCAGGACGCGCTGCTCGAGCTGATGCTCAGCGTGTTCTACGAGGAGTTCACCCCCGAGAGTGGCAGCTGAAATATTTTCTTTCTAAGCTGGAATCCGGTGACGAATTGGTGGTGTGTAAACTCGACCGCTTTGCCCGTACCGCTCCCGAAGGAGCCATGTTGGTTCGTGACTTGGTGGGACGGGGTGTTAAAGTCAATATTCTCAACATGGGCGTTGCGGACAATACGCCAATGGGAAAAGTTATGGTGACAGTCATGCTTGCGTTTGCCGAGTACGAGCGGGACATGATGGTTGAAAGAACCAGTATGGGTAAGGCTATGAAGCGTGAACATAACCCCGATTGGCGGGAAGGTCGCAAATTAAAAGAAATTGACAACGAGCAGTTTGAAAGACTCGCTCAAAAACAAAAAGACGGTCTTATTACCGTGGTGGACTGCTGCTGGGAACTTGGTATCAGCCGCTCTACATGGTATGATCGAGTAAGAAAGGTTGGTGTGTGATGTACGTTCTATTGCTCCTCCTGTTGTTTCCGTTTTATGTATTAGCCGAGATACTGAAAAACAATAAGTAAGGCTTCTGCAAGGGCAGAAGTGACAGCCATGACGGGCTATCTGTGTAGAAATGCACGGGTAGCTCGTTTTTGTTGGAAAGGAAATGCACATGAATTATGAAAAACTCTCCGACTCTATCCGAGCCGTGATCGACCGCCGACCGGAGGACAGCGGGGCGTACAGCGATCTATTCATCAAAAAAAGCCAAGGGTCTCTTTTGATGAATAGGCTTCGCTCCGACCCACGCCTTTTTAATAGGCAATTCTGCCGCTTGACAGGGCATCGGGTGCCTATTATAATGTTATCGTATGTAGTTAGCAGCGTCTAACCAGAAATTTGTGCCGCCGCACGCGCGGCTCAGGAAAGGAGCGCCCTATGAAGGTCTATACATTCGGAGACGCGGAGAAGCCCGCCGTGCTGCTCCTGCCCGGCACCTGCTGCCACTGGGAGAGCAACTTCGGGCAGATCATCCCGCTGCTCGCGTCCGATTTTCGCGTCCTCTGCGTCAGCTACGACGGCTTCGACGAGACGGAGCGAACGGAATTTCCCACGATGCTCGAGGAGACGGCAAAAATCGAGGACTGGATCCGCGCAAACTGCGGCGGGCACATCCGGGCGGCCTACGGCTGCTCGCTGGGCGGATCGTTCGTCGGACTGCTGGCCGCGCGCGGGAACATCCGCATGGATTTCGGTATTCTCGGCGGCTCCGACCTCGATCAGGCATCCCCCCTTGCCGCGAAGCTCCAGACAAAGCTCCTCCTGCCGCTGATCTACCCCCTCATCCGCGACGGGGAGTTTAAGCTCCGCTTTCTCCGGCGCCGCATGGCGCAGCGGCTGGAGCAGGACCCGGAATATACCGGCGCGTTCATGCGCCTTTTCGTCAGCGCGCGGCCCTATGTCTCGCAGAGGAGCTGTCAGAGCCAGTTCTATTCCGACCTCATCACGCCGCTGCCAGATGGGATCGACGTCCCCGGCACCGAAATCCACATCTTTTACGCCCTGAAAATGGGCGAAAAATACCGCGCCCGTTACCTGCAGCACTTCGCCCGCCCCGTCATCCACGAGCTGGATCTGCAGCACGAGGAGCTGCTTGTGCGCTTCCCGGAGCGCTGGGCGGCGCTTGTCCGGGAAATTATCACCAAAGGAGGAACTGCCCGATGAAGGACAGCGAACTGCAATTTGACCGCACCTGCCATGTGCTGTACTCCAAGCCCTGCAAGCGGCAGATCCGTGAAAAAATCGCCCTGCACTATCCGGAGGGTGAATGCGAGACCGTCTGGGAGCGGGTGCAGCGGCAGTATGTGACGTTCCTGCGCGACTGCTGCACCGATCTCGGCGGGTCAAAGAACTTCCGCAACGGCAAGGGCGGCACCTACGACTGCATCGCCCTGATGAGCTACTAAGTCGTCTGCCCCACGGCGGAGTTTGCCAGGCAGTTCGGCCTGCTCGAGGTGATGCCCGCGCTCTGCAGCCCCGACTACGCCGCCATGGAGCTGCTCCGCGCGCGGCTCGTGCGCCGCACGACGTGCTCAAACGGCTGCCGCTGCGACCATACGATCTGCGGCGACCGGGACGCGTGGTGTCAGGAGTACCCCGAATACCGCGACGAGGCGGGGTATCGGCGCAATACGCCCTGACGGTGGATCGATGGTCGGATTGACTTGTCCTGCCTCCGGCGGGGGTACTTTCCCCGCGCGGGAAAAGTACCCAAAAGCGCGCCAAAACCAAGGTTTTGGAATCCTTTTCGGTCGACAAGTGGGGTTTCAGTAGGACGTGGCCTAAATGTAGTATCGGCTTCCGTTCTGCGCAGAGACGATACTACATTTAAGGCCCCTTGTAAAATTTTACAAACGTGTGGTACATGTTATAACAACTGCCCAGTGTGCGGGACACGCTTAGGATATACACCGTCGTGCCAGCCGATTCCCGTCCACTTCGTGGCCGCCAATCGGGACACTTCCTCGAAACCGCCTCGCTTCATCCGCCACTGGCGGCGCTTCGGCGATTTCCTGCGCCGCTGCCGCTGATGCTCTGAAATGTAGGAACTTATGCGCCTTTCGACCCTTTGCTTCTCCGGAAGCCGATGATCAGAAACACCAGCCCCGCAATCCCGGCGGCAAAGCTCACATAATCAAGCGGGATAACATCAATAACCGGGAACCAGGGTGTTTCCAGTACAGCCGCCCAGATGGCGAACAGAATCAGGCCGAAGCCTAACAGAAAATATCTCATCTTTGCCATAGCCAATCAAAATGCAAACTCAACAAAGTTGTAGATTTGCCAACTCTTTGAAACGATACTCGGTGTCAATGTCAAAGTGATTGCTCTATCCGTACTGGCGCTCACAGAGACAGCCAACGTCATCTCATTCCATGTATGAACATAATAACTTCCAATCTGACGTGTAAACATAAATTGAGGCCCTGCATATATTGACTCTAGCGTAAAACTTTTAAGCTGACGGTATCCCGCCGGATCGTCCTTAATTAAATAACGCACATATTGAGAGTTTCCATCTTCTCTCCAAAAATCACTACCAGAAACTCCACCTGTCGGATTATGGTCGTATGTTGCTGCAATGCTATCAGAAGTTCGTCCAAAGGTATTTGGTGCAGTCTGCAATACATAATCATTACCAGCAGCCGGATAGTTGGCACCGCCTAATATACTGTTACTCCAAGATCCAAAAGTTCTTGCCACATACCTATACTGGTTGTTAAGTGCTTGCACGCCACCATGAATACTCGTATACAGCAAAAATTTTCCTGAACTACTTTTATCAGATGTACTCGATCCTCTAGTGACAGGAACCCTTTCATAGTGTCCATCAACATACACCACGGGGACTTCAGTAAAACTGACAGCGCAGAGTTCATCATCCGCCTGATATTCGCTGATCAGATTTTCCTTTACATCTGGAAACTCCGCAAAAATCTCTTGCAGTTTAGATGCATTTTCGGATACAGCTTTCTTAGAACTTCTTGCCAATGACTTCTTAGCGACTAAATTCATCTCGCCGTTGTCCACGTAAACGTCATAATCCGCTAAATTGATTTGAAAATGGCTTTCCTGATACTCGGCGGATTCATTGTTGGCAACAACTCCATCAGTTGCCGATGCGCCTATGATGCACGAAAGCAACATCAGGCACGATAGCGTTAAACTCAGAATTCTCTTTCTCAATTGTGGTCGCCCCTTTCAATTTAGTGTATTCGCATTATACACTATAATTTCTATTTTTGCAATACATTTTTATTTATTTTTCCCCTTATAATATTGTATTGCCGTAATATATATTTTTTTTCATATTTTTTAGCAATAGTATCTCTTGCAGATGATGCTATCTCACACTGCCAAGCCCATCATCAATCCATAAAACAGAAAGGATGGAATCCCTTGGATTCCATCCTTTCTGACCTGTTTATCCAATTGTTACCCCAGCATCTCCCCAAAGGCCGCGAGGGCGGCGAGGCCTTCGGTGAGGGTCTGCTTGTCGCAGGCATAGCCGATGCGCATGCTGTGCGGCTGCTCGAAGCAGTCGCCGGGGGTGACGAACGCGCCCGTCTCGCGGTACATGCGCTTGCAGAAGTCGTAGGACGGGACGTCGAAGTCGTAGTACACGAGCGCAGTCGTACCGGCCTTGGGCTTCGTGTAATAGAAGTGCTCATGCGCGGCGACCCACGCGTCGAGGATGGCGATATTCTCGCGCACGATGGTCTGGTTGCGGCGGAGCATGGCGTCGCTGTGGCGCAGGGCGATGGAGGCGACGGCATCGTCGAACATGCCGCAGCTGATGAGGTTATAGTCGCGGTGGGAGAGGAAGGCGCACAGCGCCGCCTCGTCGTGTGTGGCGATCCAACCCATGCGCAGCCCCGCGAGCGAGAACACCTTCGACATGCTGCTCACGGAGATGCCCCTTTCATAGATGTCGGCGATGGACTCGCTCCAGCTGTCCTCCTGCGTCAGGTGGCGGTAGACCTCGTCGCAGAGGATATAGGCCCCCACGCCGCGGGCAATCTCCACGATCTCCTCCAGCTGCTCACGGCTCATGAGCGCGCCGGTGGGGTTATTGGGGTTGTTGATGCAGATCATCTTCGTCTCCGGCGTCACGAGCGCGCGCAGCTCGTCGAGGTCGGGCAGATAGTCGTTCTCCTGCTTCAGGTGCATGATGGCGACGTCCGCGCCGATGGACGCGGGGATGGAGTAGAGCTGCTGGTAGGTGGGCATGATGCTGACCACGCGGTCACCCGCGGAGATGAGTGAGCAGAACACGTGGTGGTTCGCGCCCGCCGCGCCGTGGGTCGGGACGATCTCCTCCGGATGCACGGTCTTATAGAGCCCGCAGATCCCGCCGCGCAGGTCGTCGCTGCCGACGATGTCGCCATAGGTCAGACGGCGGGCGGAGAAGTCCGCGAGAAAGCGCGCCTTGTCCTCCCCCGTCAGCGCAAACAGCTCGTCGAGCGAGACGGAGTCCACGCACGTCTCGGCGATGTTGAAGCGCGCGCCGACCTCATATTCGTTCATCCATTCTTCCACGGCAAAGGGCTTGATGTACATCGTTTTTTCCTCCTGAAAAAGTTACAGGCACCCAAGACCGGGGCTTATCCAGCGTGCGCTGGAATACCTACGTCCCGATCCTGGATGCCTGTTCTCCCCCATCCGGTGACAGGGGCAGCATACAATTTGTCATTGAAGATTATTATAGAGGATTCTGCGCGGTTGTCAAGGGTTTTGCGTCCGTTACCGCCCTAAAATCGCGTCCAGATCCTGCTCCGGGGCGGTGATCGGCTGCAGTCCGTACGTCTCCACGAGGATCTTCACGACCGACTCGGATAAAAACGCCGGCATCGTCGGCCCGAGGTACATGTTTTTGATCCCGAGCGAGAGCAGCGTCAGCAGGATGCAGACCGCCTTCTGCTCGTACCACGACAGCACGAGCGTCAGCGGCAGGTCGTTCACCCCGCAGCCGAACGCGTCCGCCAGCGCGAGCGCCACCTGCACAGCGCTGTACGCGTCGTTGCACTGACCCATGTCGAGAATCCGCGGCAGGCCGCCCACCTCGCCGAGGTCGAGGTCGTTGAAGCGGAACTTGCCGCAGGCGAGCGTGAGAATGAGCGTGTCCATCGGCGCTTTTTTGACCAGCTCCGTGTAGTAATTCCGCCCCGGGTGCGCGCCGTCGCAGCCGCCGACGAGCAGGATCCGCCGGATCTGCCCGCGCTTCACGGCGTCGATCACCTCGCCCGCGTGCGCGAGCACCGCCGCGCGGGCAAAGCCGGTCGTCAGCATGTGCCCGCCGTTGATGCCGCTCATGCTGCGGTCGTGCTCATAGCCGCCGAGCTGCTGCGCCTGCCGGATGAGGGGTGAAAAGTCCTTGCGCCCCAGCGCGTCTGCCTCGATGTGCCGCAGGCCGTCATAGCCGACAACCGAGGTCGTCCAGACGCGGTCGCGGTAGCTCTCGCGCGGCGGCATGAGACAGTTCGTCGTCATGAGCACGGGCGCGGGGATGTCCTCGAACTCCCGCTGCTGGCTCTGCCACGCGGTGCCGAAGTTCCCGGCGAGGTGCGGATACTTGTGCAGCCCCGGATAGCCGTGCGCCGGGAGCATCTCGCAGTGCGTGTAGACGCGCACGCCTGTCCCCTGCGTCTGCTCGAGCAGCTGCTCCAGATCGAGCAGGTCGTGTCCCGAGACGACGATGAACGGCCCGGTCTGGATGTCCGTGCGGACGCGCGTGGGAATCGGGTCGCCGAAACGCCCGGTGTTCGCGCGGTCGAGAAGCGCCATGCACTGCAGGTTCACGCTGCCGAACTCCATGATAAGCGCGAGCCACTCCTCCACCGTGTGCTCCTCCGCCACGGCGCACAGGCCCTTATAAAACCACGCCGTGACGCTCTCGTCCCGCTTGCCGAGCCGCAGAGCGTGGTGCGCGTAGGCCGCCATGCCTTTCAGCCCGAACAGAAGCGTCGAACGCAGGGAAACGATGTCCGTCTCCCCCTTCCAGAGCGGGAAGTCCGGCGCGTCCGCCCCGCCGAGGGCGCGGCGCTCCGCCGCGGCGCGCTGCGTGAAGGCGTGGATGGCGCGGTCGTCGAAGTTGACGTTCGTGAGCGTGGTGAACAGCCCGTCGATCAGCAGACGGTCGCTCTCCTCCGTGCGGCGTGACGCCGCCTGCGCGGCCTGCGCCAGACGGATCAGCTCGCAGATGAGCGCATCCTGCAGCTGCGCCGTGTGCGGCTGCTTTCCGCAGACGCCCGTCCGCACGCAGCCCGTGCCGCCGGCCGTCTGCTGGCACTGAAAACAAAACATATCCGGCATCGGTAAAACCCTCCTTTTTCCTGCTTCCAGTATGCCCCGCCGCGCGGCGCGCCATACGGATTTTTTCATGAAGGGCTTGACGCTATAGCGGTTGCAGAGTTTATAATAGAGGGGAAAATCTGCTCGTCGGAGGATGCGCCCTATGGATAAGCCCGAACTGTTTCAGATCGGCACGGTTGCCAAGCTCTTTCACCTGAGCGTGAGCAGCCTGCGCCACTATGAGGATATCGGCCTGCTCAAGCCGGAATACGTCTCGCCCGAGAGCGGCTACCGCTACTACAGCGCGCGCCAGTTCGAGGTGCTCAGCTCCATCCGGTATCTGCGCGCGCTCGACCTGCCGCTGCCGGAGATCGCCGACTTTCTGAAAAACAAGGACGTCGACCGCATCGAAGAAAAACTCCGCCAGCAGAAGCAGGCCGTCATCGAGCGCCAGCAGGCGCTGCAGCGCGTTGAGCGCCGCATCGACAACCGCCTGCGCCAGCTCGAGTCTGCGCAGCACGCGCGGCTCGACGAGATCACCCTCACGCGCGCACCGGCCTGCCGCCTGTGCTGGATCCAGAGCTCGCTGAAAATCCGCAGTTCGCTCGACATGGAGCCGCCGATCCGCCGTCTCGAGGAGACGCAGAAGGACGCCGTCGTCTTTCTCGGCAAGGTCGGGCTCGGCATCACGCCGGAGAACCTCTACGCCGGGGCATACGACCAGTACGACGGGATTTTCCTCGTGCTTGACGAGGAGGACGAGTTCACCGGCCCGGTCACGGATCTGCCGGAGACGGACTGCCTGTGCGTGCGCTTCCGCGGGAGCCATCCGGAGGCCCCCGCGCAGTACCGCCGCCTGATGGCCTGCGCGCGACAGCGCGGGCTGACCGTGACGGGCTTTTCGCGCGAGATCACCCTCATCGACTACGGCATCACGGACGACACGGAGAAATTTGTCACGGAGATCAGTCTCCCCGTCGCGCCGCAGGCTTAAAAAACGCTTGCGCCGGGCGCGCGGACAGGGTACAATAGCGGCAAAAGGAGGCGAAGACGGTGGCAAGCTCACAGGAATATCTCGACTATGTCCGCGCGCAGGCGGACGGCCCGTGGACGCTGCGCGCAAGGAAAATGTTCGGCGACTGGATGGTCTACGCCGACGACCGGCCCATCCTGCTCGTGTGCGACAACACGGTGTTCATCAAGTGCCTGCCGGCGGTGGAGCCGCTCATGCAGGGCGCACAGCGCGGCGTCCCCTACGGCGGAGCCAGGGAGCACTGGATCCTCGACATCGACGACGCGGAGCTGACGCGCGCAGCCATCGCCGCGCTCCTGCCGGTCACACCGCTGCCGAAAAAGCGCAGCCGCAAAAAGGAGGTACTGCCATGAAACTCGCCCTCTGCCAGATGCGCATGAGCGCGGACGAACAAACCAACCTGGAGCGTGGGCTCGACGCCCTGCACCGTGCCGCGGCCGCGGGAGCCGACCTGATCGTCTACCCCGAGCTGCAGCTGCACCTGTTCTTCCCGCAGTACGAAGGGCGCGACGCCGCGGACAAGCTCCTCACATTGGAAAGCCCCATCGTCCGGCAATTTCAGGACGCCTGCCGCGCCGAGGGCATCATGGCCGCGCCGAACTTCTATCTGCGCGAGGCGGGCGGCTGCTTTGACACGACGATCCTCATCGGCGCGGACGGGCGCTGATTGGGCGACAGAAGATGGTACACATCGCGCAGGCGCCGCAGTTTTACGAACAGGACTACTACACCCCGTCGGACGACGGCTTTCTCGTGTTCGACACGCCCCACGGGTGCATCGGCGTGGTTGTCTGCTTCGACCGGCACTATCCCGAGAGCATCCGCACCGAGGCGCTCATGGGCGCCGACCTCATCCTCATTCCCACGGCCAACACGATGGCCGAGCCGCTGGAGCTGTTCGACTGGGAGATCCGCGTGCAGGCGTTCCAGAGCAGCGTCGCCGTTGCCATGTGCAACCGCACGGGGCTCGAGGGCGGGATGGACTTCGCGGGCGGCTCGATCGTGACGGATGCGAACGGCGATGTGATCGCCAAGGCCGGGCCGGGCGAGGAGCTGCTTTTCGCCGAGGTGGACATGGCCGCCCCCGCCCGCATCCGCGCCGCGCGGCCCTATACCTCGCTGCGCCGGACGGCACTCTACCGCTGAGCAACAAAGTGCATAATACGCCCCTCTTTCGCCATAAGAAAATATGACAGAAAGAGGGGTTGTTTTGTCGATATGTCCGTGATATACTGTGCTACTGCAGCTGGAAATGCTGCGATCAGAAAACTATGAAAAGGAGAATCCATCATGCGCAGAAACAAGCCGTCCCAGCCGCGTTCCATCGAAATGACAACCGGGTCCCTCTGGCGAAATATTCTTCTTTTCAGCCTGCCGCTGATGCTGACACAGGTGCTGGAGGTGCTTTTCAACCTCAGTGACGTCGCCATCGCGGGTAAATTCGCGGGGTATGTCGCCCTCGGCGCCGTCGGCTCGACGACGCTGCTCGTCTCGCTCTTCACGGGACTGCTGATCGGCATGGGCGCGGGCGTGAACGTCGCCATCGCTCGCAGCCTCGGTCTCGGCGACGACGAACAGCTCGAGCGGACGCTGCACACGTCGTTTCTCATCTGCGCCTGCGCGGGGCTGCTGGTCTGTCTCGTCTGCGCGGGGCTGGCCGGGCCGATGCTCCGCATGCTCCACACGAAGGACGAGCTCATCGACAGCGCCGTCAGCTATCTGCGCATCTATGCGCTGGGTCTGCCCGCCATGGCGATCTACAACTTCGGCAACGGCGTCCTCAGCGCGAGCGGTGACACGAAGCGTCCGCTCATCTACCTGTCCGTCGCGGGTGCGGTGAACGTGGCGCTGAACCTCTTCTTCGTCATCGTCTGCAATCTCGCGGCGACGGGTGTCGCCATCGCGAGCGCCATCGCGCAGTGCCTGTCGGCGCTGCTGATCGTGCTGCATCTGCTGCGCCGCCCGGATGCGTGCCGCCTGCAGCTCTCGAAGCTCCGGTTTCACAGGGCGGAGTGCCGCCGCGTGCTGGTGATCGGCATTCCCTCCGGCCTGCAGAACGCCATCTTTGCCGTGGCGAACCTGTTCGTGCAGGTCGGCGTCAACTCGTTCGATGCGGTGATGGTCTCCGGAAACTCCGCCGCCGCGAACGCCGACACGCTTCTCTTCAACATGATGTCCGCGTTCTACACGGCCTGCGCCAGCTTCATCAGCCGCAACTGGGGCGCGGGCAAGATCGACCGCATGAAAAAGAGCTACTGGGTCAGCGTGTTCTATGCGTTTCTTGTCGGCGCTGGCGCGGGCGTGCTGCTCCTGCTCTTCGGGCGGCAGTTCCTCTCGATCTTCGCCAACGAGCCGGAGGTCATCGACGCGGGCATGCAGCGCCTGCGCATCATGGGCTTTTCCTACGGCGTCTGCGCGCTGATGGACGGCAGCATCGCCGCCTCGCGCGGTATCGGGCGCAGCATCGTGCCGACGGTGATCGTCATTCTCGGCTCGTGCGTGTTCCGCGTGGCGTGGATCTACACGGTGTTTGCCTATTTCCATACGATTCCCTCGCTGTATCTGCTGTATATCTTCTCCTGGGCCATCACGGGCGTCGCGGAGTTCCTGTATTTCCACCGCAGTTATAAGAAGTACGTCCTCGACGCGCGGATCTGGTGATCTGGTCAAATATTGTGCATTTTAAAAGGCGAAGCCGGTTGGCTTCGCCTTTTTTGTTCTGGCGCAGGAGTGGTGAGTGAATCGGCTTGTCTGCCTCCGGCGGGATACTTTCTGTGCGCACAGAAAGTACCCAAAGACGCGCAAGAACCCAATGGTTTCTTGACTTCCTTTCCGGTCAATAAGCGGGGTATCTGTAGGGTGGGGCCTATGTGCCCCGCCGCGATGCTTGCAAAATTTCCACTTTCCTACTGTAGGGGCCGGCGTCCCCGACGGCCCGAACAAGAGGACACTGCACCCCTACATTTCGCACCGTCAGCAGCAGCGGCGCAGAACGGCGGACGATACTACATTTAAGGCCCCTTGCAAAATCCCCCAACCGTGTGGCACGCACCCCAACAACCTAAGCTGTGCGGGGTGCGCTTAGGATTCCAGAACCTTGGTTTTTGTGGCGTTCTTTGGTATCTTTCTTTCGCTGGTGAAAGAAAGGTACCCGCCGGAGGCATCCTCAGCCGATTCTGCCCCTCCCCCGTGAAAACACAAACACCCCGCCGCCGCATATCCGTGGCTGCGGGGGCGTTCCCTATTTCACCAGCTCGCGCACAACGGTGCCCGCCATCATGAGCCCCGCACACGACGGCACCCACGACACGCTCGCCGGGACGGCCCGCCGCCCGGGCGATGGCTCCTCGAGCGGCTCCGGCTCCGCGGGCGGCTCCGGGCTGTACACCACCTGCAGGTGCTCAATCCCGCGGCGGCGCAGCTCGCGGCGCATGACCCGCGCAAGCGGACAGCCGCTCGTCCTGGCGAGATCCGTCACTGTCAGGAGCGTCGGGTCGAGCTTGTTGCCCGTCCCCATGGCCGAGATGATCGGGATGCCCCGCTCCCGCGCCTGCTCGACAAGGTCGAGCTTGCAGCTCACGAGGTCGATGGCGTCGACGATATAGTCATACCGCGCAGTGAAGAAATCCTCCCGGTGCGCCGCGTCATACGTCGCACAGACCGGATGCACCCGCAGCGCGGGGTTGATGTCAAGGCAGCGCGCGGCAGCGACGTCCGCCTTATACATGCCGACGGTCGAGTGCAGCGCGTAGAGTTGGCGGTTGATGTTCGAGACGCTGAGCGTATCCTGATCGACAAGCGTCAGCTCCCCCACCCCGGCGCGCGCAAGCGCCTCGGCCGCGTAGCTCCCCACGCCGCCAAGGCCGAACACGATCACATGGCTGCACCGCAGCCGCTCGACGGCGTCGGCCCCGAGGATCATCCGCGTGCGCAGAAACTGTTCATCCATAGCTGCTTCCTCCTTCGCAAAAAAGACCGGCCGCCGGGCCGGTCTTTTTTTTATTCGCTGGTTCAGCCGACGTACTTCATGCCGCCGGCCTCGGTGGCCGTGACGTTCTCCGTCAGGGAGTTCATCCAGTCGTTGTAGTCCTTCGACATCATGGCGGACTTCACCTGCACCTGCCAATAGGGGATGTCCGTACCGACGAAATACATGACGTGGTAGCCGATGTAGCTGCCGTCGTTGGCGACGATGCCGGTGTCACCGGGCTGTCGGGAGGCATCGAAGCACCAGTCATTGAACTCGGTGACCATCATGCCCTTATAGACCTCGGTGTAAAGGCCGCCCGCGGTGTTGGAGCCGCCATCATCGGAGAGCTCATTGGCAAGCTCGGCGAAGCTCTCCTCCGTGGCGGCGCCGTCCTTCCACTTCTGCAGTGCGTCCTCGGCGGCCTGCTTCTGCTCGGCCTTGCGCTCGTCGAGCTTCGTCTGATAATCATCGGCGGAGCTGTCGAGGTCGGAGGTATCGACGCGGAAGAGGATGTGGCGCACGTCGACGGTGTTGTAGTCATGACGCGTGCGGCTGTGGTAGAGGGCGATGTAGTAGTTCGAGCCGTCATTCACCATGTCGCAGTCACCGCTCTGGCGGCTCGCGTCAAAGACCCACGCGGACAGGGCGCTGGAGCTCTTGTAGGTGCCCTCCTCCTGCGAGGAATAGGTCGCCATGTCATAGTCCTTGGCGATGTCCTCGAGACTGCCGCCGGCCTTGGCACGGCTGAGCGCGGCGGCTGCGGCCTCCTGCGCAGCGGCAAGAGCGGCCGCGTTCTGCTCATCGGTGGGCTGAACGGTGTTGCCGCTGTCGTCCTTCGTGGAGTTGGCCGTACCCTTGAAGAGGATGTACTCATAGTTCACGACGTCGAAATCGTTCTTGTTGTCGGCATAGTAGGCGGCGATCTGATCGTCGGTGTAGCTCAGGTCGTTCTGATAACTCTGGTCATAGGCGGAGACATAGATGCCCTCGGTGAGGAGCTTCTTGAAGACGGAGGTCGTCATGTTCTTGCCGTAGACGTTCTTGAGGTAGGCGGCGGTGGAGACGCCTTTCTGCTTGGCATAGGACGCGAGCTGATCCATGTTCTTGTCGACCTGTGCCTGCATGTCGTCGGTAAACTCAAAGCCCGCATCCTTCGCCGCCTTGTTCAGCACGGTCATCTGGATGAGCTGGTTCTTCGCGTTCTGCTTGAGATAGGCGTCCCACGTCATATCCTCGTCCACGCCGAGCATGAGCTTGGCCATGCTGCTCAGATCCTGCTGGCTCAGGGGCTTGCTGGTGTCGATGCCCATGTAGCTGGCGTACTGGTTCTGGCGGATGGAGCTGTAGGCATTATAATAGAAGTAGTCGACCTCGGCGGCGCTGTACTTCTCGCCGTCGACCGTCACGGCGGTGGCGCCGCGCTGCAGGACATTAGAGTTCCAGAGCAGCAGGAACGCCGCCACCAGAACAAACACGACGGCGATACCGCCATAGAGCATGTTGGAGCGGTGCTGCTGATCCTTCTCCTCCGCCTCGCGGATTGCCTTGGGATCGGTGATCCCCTTAGCCGCCAGATCCTGACGGATTTTCTTTTCTCTTGATGCGCTCATTTGTTTCAGTCCTCTCAAAAGGTAAAACCATTTATTTTGCAAGTTGCCGCTATATTATACAGGAAATTTTCCCACTTCGCAAGGGGAGATTCCGTTTTCCGGCAGCGCAGGCCGCTTTTTCCCGGCCCGCATACGCGGATTTCACAAATTTCGGACTGGATTCAGGCCATCTTTTGTGCTACACTGAAGAAAATAACCGGAGGAGGGCATGCAGATGAGTGTAATTCATATCAGGAATCTGGCCGACGCGCCGCAGCATGTGGAGGAGGTCTCCCGCTGGCTCTGGGAGCAGTGGGCCAGGGCCGACGGCTACAGCCTCGAGGATATCGTCTACCGCACGCGCCACGCCATGGGGCGGCGCGGCGTGCCGCAGATGCTCGTCGCTGAGGAAGACGGCGCGCCCGTCGGCGTGGTCTCCCTCTGGCACAATGACGCCAAAACCCGGCAGGAGCTCACCCCGTGGCTCGCGGCGCTCTATATCCGCCCCGACTGCCGCGGCCGGCACATCGGCCGGCAGCTGCAGGCCGCCTGTATCGAGGCCGCCCGCGCCATCGGCACTTATGACAAGCTCTATCTCATCACGAAGCACGAGCACTACTATGAAAAGACCGGCTGGATTTTCTTTGAACAGATTCCCACCGGAAACGGCGAGACGGAACGCGTGTATTACCATCCCCTGCGCTGACTCCCCTTGCCTTTTTCGGCGTTTGCGGGTATACTATGATTATTAACCTCAGAAAGGATACAGAAAACATGTCAGTTTTGTCAAATCTGGAACCGAAAGCTGTCTTTACATTTTTTGAGGAGCTGTGCGCCATTCCGCACGGTTCCGGCCATACGAAGGCCATCAGCGACTATCTCGCCGCCTTTGGCCGCGCGCGCGGACTCGAGACGCATCAGGACGCGGCGAACAATGTCATCATCAAGGCCCCCGGCACGCCGGGCTACGAGCAGTCCGCCCCCGTGATCGTGCAGGGGCACATGGACATGGTCTGCGCCAAGGCGCCGGACTGCGCGAAGGATATGGAGCGCGAGGGGCTGGATCTCGCCGTGGAGGGTGACACCGTCCTCGCTCGCGGCACGTCGCTCGGCGGCGACGACGGCATCGCCGTGGCGATGGCGCTAGCGCTGCTCGACGCGAAGGATCTGCCCCATCCGCCGATCGAGGCCGTGTTCACCGTCGATGAGGAGATCGGTCTGCTCGGCGCGGCGGCGCTGGACGTCTCTCACCTGCGCGGACGGCGGCTCATCAACATCGACTCCGAGGAGGAGGGCGTGTTCACCGTCGGCTGCGCGGGCGGCGCAACGGCGCGTTGCGTGCTGCCCGTCACGCGCACGGCCTGCGCCGGTCACGTCATGACCGTCACGGTCAGCGGCCTGCGCGGCGGGCACTCCGGCTCGGAGATCCACAAGGGCCGAGGCAACGCGAGCATCCTGCTCGGGCGGATTCTCAACCGCGCGGGCGACATCCGTCTCGTCAGTGCCGACGGCGGCATGTTCGACAACGCCATCATGCGCGAGGTGAGCGCGACCGTCATCACCGGCGACCCGGATAGCCTGCAGGCGCTCTGCGCGCAGATGGACGCCGACTTCCGCGGTGAGCTGCGCGCGACCGATCCCGACGTGGCCGTTACCTGCGTGCCCTGCCGCGAGGTGCCGGATCTGCCGATGGACGGCGAGTCCACGCGCCGCTGCGTGTGCCTGCTCACCTGTGTGCCGAACGGCGTGCAGGTCATGAGCGCCGATATGCCCGGCCTTGTCCAGACGTCGCTGAACCTCGGCATTCTCGCCACCGGCCGCAACAGCATGGAGGTAAGCTTCTCCGTGCGCAGCAGCGTCGAGAGCCAGAAGAACATGCTCCTCGACCGGCTCGAGTGTCTGACCGCCCAGCTCGGCGGCTCCGTCGATGTCACCGGCAACTACCCCGGCTGGGAGTATGCGCCGGAGTCCCCGCTGCGCGAGCTGATGGTGGAGGTCTACCGCGAGCAGTACGGCCGCGAGCCGGAGGTCGGCGCGATCCACGCGGGGCTTGAGTGCGGCCTGTTCGCCGGGAAGATTCCGGGGCTCGACAGCGTGTCCTTCGGCCCGGATCTTTCGGACGTACACACCTGTCACGAGCGGCTGCACATCGCCTCGACCCAGCGCACATGGAAGCTCCTGTGCGAGGTTCTGCGGCGGATGAAGTAGTCGACACAAAACGAATCCCACCGGAAATCCGGTGGGATTTTTCTTTTCGCGGGACATGTCTCCGACGGGTCACTTTCTTTCACCAGCGAAAGAAAGTGGCCCGTCGGAGACAGGATAAGCCGACTCAACCTCCATCTCAACAATCAATCCTCCCCCGCCGCAAAGAAAAAACCGCCGGGGGCACCGGCGGGTTTTTCCGTTAGGAGAGAGAGAAAATCACATAAGGAATGAGTAAATCTTGGATATCTTTTGTATGTGCTTATAGTACCCTGTAAAGATGGCCAAATCATGAAACAAAAATGAACTTTTTGTGAAGAAACCGGATTTCTCCCGCGCAGGCGCGGAAAAGGGCCGCATATCCGCCGGATATGCGGCCCTTTTCCTATAGAGATGAGGTGGATTAATAGCTGCCGAGATCGGCGGACTTGTCGCCCTCGACGCTCTTGCCGAATTCATAGTCGTTGCCGGGCAGGACGGCGTTCAGGACGACGCCCGCGAGCGCCGCGATGGCAAGACCCGTCAGCGTGATGTCGGCGCTGCCGATGGTGAAGGTGATGCCGCCGGCGCTGCTGAAGCCGAGGCCGCTGACGAAGATGACCGCCGCGATGATGAGGTTGCGGGACTTGGTCAGGTCAACCTGATTCTCCACGACGTTGCGCACGCCCACCGCGGAGATCATACCGTAGAGGACGAAGCTCACGCCGCCGACGATGGCCGTGGGGATGGAGTTGACGAGCGCGTCAAACTTCGGGGAGAAGCTGAGGATGATGGCGTAAACCGCGGCGATGCGGATGACGCGCGGATCGTAGACGCGGCTCAGCGCCAGAACGCCGGTATTCTCGCCGTAGGTCGTGTTGGCGGGGCCGCCGAACATGCCGGCGATGGCCGTGGCCAGACCGTCGCCGAGGAGCGTGCGGTGCAGACCGGGATCGGAGATGAAGTTCTTGCCGGTGGTGGAGGAGATGGCGGAGATGTCGCCGATGTGCTCCATCATCGCGGCGATGGCGATGGGCGCCATGACGAGGATGGACGTGATGTCGAACTTGGCGATGACAAACTTCTGCAGACCCACAAAATTGGCACTGGCGACCTCAGTGAAGTCCACCTGATGGAAGATCAGTGCCACGATGTAGCTGCCCACCACGCCCAGCAGAATGGGGATAATCTTGATCATGCCCTTGCCCCAGATGTTCGCGACGATGATGATCACGATGGCGACGAGCGCCAGCGCCCAGTTCGTGGACGCGTTCGTCACAGCCGTACCGGAGAGATTCAGGCCGATGAGGATGATGATCGGGCCGGTGACGATCGGGGGGAAGAAGCGCATGACCTTCTTCGCGCCGACGAGCTTGAACAGCAGCGCCAGCACCAGATACAGAAGACCCGCGACCACGACGCCGCCCATCGCGTAGGGGAGCTTTTCCTCGCCGGTCATCGTCGCGAACTTGCCCGCGTCGAGGTTGGCCACGGCCTGGAAGCCGCCGAGGAAGGCGAAGGACGAGCCGAGGAAGGCCGGCACCTTAAGCTTCGTGCAGACGTGGAACAGCAGCGTACCGATACCGGCAAACAGCAGCGTCGTCTGGATGGACAGCGGCAGTCCGTAGCCGCTGACGAGGATGGGGACGAGCACCGTCGCGCCGAACATGGCGAACAGGTGCTGCAGACCCAGCAGGAGCATCCGGGGCGTGCCCAGCTCCCTGGCGTCATAAATGGCGTCGTGTCCGAGTTTCTTGTTCATGTGATTGGTTCCTCTCTTTCTTTCGTTCGTTCGTGTCTCTATCTACATTTTATTGCTGACATCAGAAGCGCTTATGCGCAAAAAAAATGACCGGTAGAAATACCGGTCATTGGGAAAAAACGGAAACAAGAGTAGTGGGGACGGTCATTTTCGTGTAGAAAATCGGATAAACCATCTGTCTCACTCCCCTCAAAATTTTCTTACTTAGTATAGCGGCTGCGGCGGAGAAATGCAATGCACAATTTCTCCAAGAAATGGAAATATGCGCGGGCGCTCACTTGTCCAACTTGTCGAGCTGGCGCAGAATCGGGGGCATGAGCAGGGTGATGCAGAGGATCTTGATCATGTCGCCCGGGAGGAACGGAATCATGCCCGCCCACATGATGGCGGAAAAGCCCATGCCCTTGCCGAGGAAGGTGTTCAGGATCAGCGCCATATACGGCACGCCGATCGCGTACAGCACGCCGTAGCCCAGCAGACATGCCGGGACGATCTGCTTCGGCTCCGGCTTACGCCCGGCGATGCGACCGATCACCCACGCCGCGGGGATCAGGCCGATCAGGAAGCCGCACGTCGGCTGCACGAGATACCCGATGCCGCCGCCCTGCGTGAAGATCGGCAGGCCGACAAGGCCCAGCGCCACATACACCAGCTGCGACAGCGCGCCGTACCACGGGCCGAGCACGCAGCCCGCCATAGCGGTGAAGAATGTCTGGAGCGTAATGGAGGAATATCCCAGAGGGATGCGGATGAAAGCGCCCACCGCCGTGAGCGCGGCAAAGAGCGCCACGCGGGTCATCGTGCGAATTTTCATAGACAGGTTTCTCCTTTTTTCGTCTGGATAAACTTATTGTAGAGGATTGTCCAGCAAAACACAAGCGACAAGGTTTACAAACTTGACGGGCTGTGTTAGAATGACTTTCGTTTAAAAAGGAGTGCATTTTCCATGAAATTTCTGGAAGAATTCGCCCCGCTCGCGGGGCGTTCCCACCTGCAGGTACTCGCGCAGACGGACTCGACGAACAACCGCGTCAAGGATCTGGCCGACGCCGGCGCCCCGTCGGGCGCGGCCGTGATCGCCGACCGGCAGACGGCGGGCCGCGGACGGCTGGGGCGCTCGTTCTCCTCACCCGCAGGCGTGGGGCTGTATCTGTCGTATCTGCTGCGCCCGACGCTGCCGGAAGACCGGCTGATGACCGTTCCGGCGCTTGCCGCCGTGGCGGGGGCGCGGGCAGTACGCCGTGCGGCCGGGCTCGACTGCGGCATCAAGTGGCCGAACGACCTCGTCTGCGCGGGGCGCAAGGTCAGCGGCATTCTGACCGAGCTCGTCCCGACGCAGAGCGGCCCCGCCGTCGTCATCGGCATCGGCATCAACGTCCACGAGCAGACCTTCTCCCCCGACGCGGCGCAGGTCGCGGGGTATCTCGACGCGTGGACGGACCGCCCCGTGAGCCGCGGCGAACTGGCAAAGGCGCTTTTAGAGGAGCTGGACGGGCTGGAGACGCTCGACGGACTGCGCGAATACCGCGCCGCCTGCCTGACGCTCGGGCGCACGGTGCGCCTGCTCCGCCCCGACGGCACGCAGCAGGCCGAGGCGCTCGGCATCGACCGCGACTACGGCCTGATCGTGCGCTATGGCGACGGCCGCGAGGAGACGGTTCGCTCCGGCGAGGTGTCCGTGCGCGGACTCTATGGTTACATTGAATGAGGTGATTTTTGACATGAAAGAACTGCTGGTTTTGTTCCTCACCTTCGCCAAGGTGGGCGTCATGACCTTCGGCGGCGGCTACGCCATGCTCCCGATCCTCCAGCGCGAGGTCGTGGAGAACAAGGGCTGGGCCACCGACGAGGAGCTGACGGACTATTTCGCCATCGGGCAGTGTACGCCCGGCGTCATCGCCGTGAACACGGCGACCTTTATCGGTCAGAAGCAGCGCGGCATCGCGGGCGGCATCGTCGCGACGCTCGGCGTCGTGTTCCCGTCGCTGGTGATCATCAGCGCGCTGGCGGGCGTAATCGCGGCCTTCTCGCACCTGACGTGGGTGGCGCACGCGTTCGCGGGCGTACGCGTGTGCGTATGCGTGCTGATCTTCAACGCCGTTCTGAAGCTGATGAAAAGCTCGATGAAGGACGCATGGGGCATCGCGATCTTCGCGGTGATCTTCGTGCTCTCGATTCTGACGAATCTCTCCCCCGTCATCTACGTCGTGGCCGCGGCGCTCGCGGGCGTCCTGATCCAGAGTCTGAAGGCGGGAGGTGCGAAGAAATGACGTATCTGCTGCTGTTTTATGAGTTCTTCAAGACGGGTCTGTTCGCCGTGGGCGGCGGCCTTGCGACGCTCCCGTTTCTCTACGACATGGCCGCTCGGCACCCGGAGTGGTTCACAACGTCGCAGCTGGCGGACATGGTGGCCGTTTCCGAGTCGACCCCCGGCCCGCTCGGTGTGAATATGGCGACCTATGTCGGCTTCATCACCGGCGGCATTCCCGGTGCGCTCGTCTCGACGATCGGCCTTGTCGCACCGTCGATCATCATCATTCTGATCGTCGCGGCGTTTCTCAAGCGCTTCCGCGACAGCAAGCTCGTGAACGCGGTATTTTACGGCCTGCGCCCCGCGTCGACGGCGATGGTCTCGTCGGCGGGCGTTTCCGTGGCGGCGCTCGCACTGGTGAATACCGGTGCGGTCGGGCTGGCGCTCGTCAACTGGAAGGGCGTGGCGCTCGCGGCCGTTCTGCTCGTGCTGACGCGCTGGTGCAAGGCCACGAAGGGCCTGCACCCGATCCTCTTCATCCTCGCAAGCGCCGTCGTCGGCGTGGTATTCTCGTTTTGAGCTCTTCAAAAAAGGTACACCTTTTTTGAAAAGCTCTCGCTCCGAACCGCGCATGGTGTTTTTTGCGCGCATTGCACGCAAAAATACACTCTGGCCCGACATCAACCGTCTGGTCTGCCGAGGCCAGTTCCTTTGGGCCGAGGCCAGCGCAGGGTGTTTTTTGCGGCGTACACGCCGCCGCAAAAAACGGATTGGATTTTATTCGCGGCTTCCGAGCCGCGAACTCTGTGAGACCATCTGGCAAAAAAGAGCCTGACACGCAAATGAAGTGACCCCCAAAAGTTAGACAATATTTTACAGTAAAAATTGTTCAAGCAGCCGAAAGGG
>ERZ1673752.2248-NODE-2248-length-22441-cov-4.836550_pt1 | contig 22441 bp, 22 predicted proteins | sample MGYA00580195_ERZ1673752 | MGnify/ENA primary metagenome ERZ1673752 (study PRJEB41218, sample SAMN15661744) | gut metagenome | host: Homo sapiens | place: Canada: London | collected 2015-08-20/2019-03-30 | study: EMG produced TPA metagenomics assembly of...
AATTTAATAAGTATCTAATTGTAGATAGCGGTAATTCTAAGGTTTATATTATTGATAATATTAATGATATGAATGTATTATCTTGTATTGGTGAAAAAAGAGGTTTAGGTTATAAAAGATTTTCATTGCCAAGATGTGCTTGTTTTAAAGATGATAAAAATATATTTATATCCGATACTGATAATCATAGAATAGTTTTAAGAAATATATAGTTAACTTATTTGTTGTTTTAATTATACAGGATATTCTCTTTTTTTGTACTCTTGGTCTCACATCATTTATATCATAATAGTAAATTTTTATGAAAAATTTAAATATTGTTGACTTTGCTATAATAATGTAATATAATTGAATCGTAAAACAACTACAATGCATAACTAATTACTGAAAAATTTAGTAAAGTAGAAAAATTATACAAAAACGGAGATGGTTCTATGATAAATTTTAAAAAAGTTTTAAAAAATTTATTTTTTACAAAAATTATGTGTTTAAGTTTTTCGATATTTAAACTTGTTGTTAATATGTATTTAATTTTACTTATTCAAAATTTAATAGATTTTATAGTACAAAAAGGTGATGGAATATTGAGTTATTTCAAAATTGAACTTTTAAAGTATTTTTTTATTCTTCCATTGTTTTTGATATTTGTATTTTTTTCTAATTATTATTATCATAAGTTGTCCAAGAAGGGGGAACTTCTTATTAAGAATTATTTGTTTAAAAATTTAATATTTTTTTAAAAGAGAGATAATTTTTTCATAAAAAATTTCTCTTTTTTGTTTGTTTCATTTTTGTTATGTTTTAAATATTTAAACAATAGTTTATATTTTTACTTTTATATATATCAATGTTGTTAAAAGGAAATTATTTTGTTAAAATATTAAAAATGTATAGATTTTTTTATAAAAATTTAGTATAATCAGTTTAGATTGTTTATACAATTAAAAATATAATATTTTTCATTAGGAGGATTTTATGAGAAAAAAATTTTTAGCACTTATGCTATCTGCATTAATGATTGGTGCTACTGCTTGTGGAGCAAAGACAGAAAAAAAAGATGAAGTAAGTAACAATATGAAATCAAATGAAGAAGTTACAGGTAAGGTAAGAATCTATACTTCAATGTATGAAGATATAATAGATAATATGAAACCTGCTCTTAAAAAGAAATTTCCTAAGTGTGAAGTTGAATTTTTCCAAGGTGGAACAGGTACTTTACAAACAAAAGTTGCAGGGGAAATCGAGGCGGGAAAACTTGCTTGTGATATAATAATGGTTGCAGAACCATCTTATGCTTATGAGTTAAAGGAAAAGAAGATTTTACATAAATTTGATATCGAAAACAAGGATAAATTAGCTTTCGAATATGATAAAGAAGGTTATTGGTATCCTGTTAGAATTTCTAATATGGTATTAGCTTATAATCCTGAAAAAACTAAGAAGGAAGATATTGCTCAAAGTTTTAAAGAATTTGCAGAAAAAGAAACATTGGCAGGAAAAATATCAATGTCAGACCCATTAAAATCAGGTACAGCTCTTGCAGCAGTTAGTGGATTGAAGGACAAATATAATGAAGAATATTTTACAAAATTAGCTAATAAAAAAGTTGCTGTTGAGGCAGGAAGTGTAGCTTTAGCTAAACTTGAAACAGGAGAAATGGATGAACTTATGATTCTTGAAGAGTCAGTTCTTAAGAAGAGAGAAGAAGAAAAATCACCTCTTGAAGTTATTTATCCTAAAGACGGAACAATTGTAGTTCCTTCACCAATTATGGTTGTAGATGAAAAATTAACTGAAAATAAAAATACAAAAGCAGCTGAGGCCATTTCAAAATGGTTCTTATCAGAAGAAGGTCAAAAATATATAGTTAAGGGCTGGATGCACTCTGTATTAAAAGATTTCTCTGAAATTCCTTATGATGCAATCAAAACTTCTGAAATAACTGGAAATAGTATAAAAGTTAAATGGGAACAATTAGTTAAAGATAGAGATGGCTTAAGAAAAATGTTTACTGATACAATCGGTAAAAAATAAATTCACAGAATAATTTGAAATTATTGTTTCAAAATAAAAAAATATAACGGGGGGAGGAAACTCCCTCTTGTTAATGAAAGGTTATTTTATGCAAAAGACAGAAAGAAAATTTAAATTAGATATAAAGTGGATAATAATGTTGTCGATAGTTGCGCTTTTAATTGTTTTTGAAGTTTTTCCACTTTTGTATCTTTTTGTTAAGTCCGTATTTCCAAATGGAAGTTTTACTCTTGAAGCTTTCAAAAGAGTATATAGCTATGATGCAAACTTTATAGCTGTAAAAAATACTATTATAACGGCAGTTGCAACAACTTTTTTTGGAATGTTAATAGCTTTTCCTCTTGCATTTTTAGTAGGAAGAACTAATTTATACGGAAAAAAAATATTTAGAACTATGTTTGTTATTACATATATGGTTCCTCCTTATGTAGGAGCAATGGCTTGGCTTAGACTTTTAAATCCAAGGGTTGGAACTTTGAATACGCTTATTCAAAAAGTATTTGGGCTTAGTCAACCAATTTTTAATATTTATAGTGTATGGGGAATGATTTGGGTTCTTACTTGTTTTTATTATCCTTATGCCTTTATAACAATTTCTCGTGCAATGGAAAAGATGGATCCTTCTCTTGAAGAAGCTGCTAGAATTTCGGGTGCAAGTCCTTTAAAGACTTTATTTACAGTTACAATTCCAATGATGACACCAAGTTTAATCGCTGCAGGACTTTTAGTTTTTGTAACAGCTGCATCCTGTTATGGTATTCCTTCAATAATAGGAGCTCCGGGACAGATTCATACTGTTACAACCAGAATAATTGAGTTTGTTCATATAGGAAACGAAGAAGGCATAATTGATGCTACAACTCTAGCAGTATTTTTGATGATAATTGCAAATGTAGTTTTGTATTTTTCAACATTTGTACTAGGAAAAAAACAATTTATAACTATGAGCGGAAAATCTACAAGACCTGTAATAGTTGATTTAGGAAAATGGAGAACTCCTCTTACAGTATTAGTTTCTATTTTTGCTTTTGTTGTAGTAATAGTTCCTTTTATAACCGTAGCTCTTACGTCTGTAACTGTTAATATGGGTAAATCATTGTCTTTATCAAATATTTCATTTAAGTTTTGGAAACAAATGCTTGCAAGAGATAGCATATTAAGTTCGACAATAAACAGTTTAGTTGCTGCTTGTGCTGCTGCATTTTTAGGAATAATAATTTCTTGTATGATGGCTTATTTGCTTGAAAGAACAAAAGTAAAGGGAAGAAAAATACCTGACTTTTTGATTACTGTAGGTTCAGGAACTCCAAGTATTGCAATAGCTCTTGCCCTTATAATGACAATGAGTGGTAAATTTGGAATAAATATTTATAATACAATTTATATTATGATAGTTGCATATATGATTAAGTATATGTTAATGGGAATGAGGACTGTAGTTTCAGGAATGAGTCAAGTACATCCTTCTTTAGAAGAGGCATCTCAGATTTCAGGAGCCGGTTGGCTTAGAATGATTAAAGATGTTACAGCTCCTTTAATAATGCCGTCAATAGTTGCAGGTATATTTTTAATCTTTATGCCTTGTTTTTATGAACTTACTATGAGTACATTGTTGTATTCATCACATACAAAGACTATCGGTTTTGAACTTTATAATTATCAAACTTATCATAGTCAACAGATAGCCAGTGTACTTGCTACTGCGATTTTGATTTTTGTATTATTAGTAAATTGGATTTTAAATAAACTTACAAAAGGTAAGTTTTCAATTTAGGAGGAAAAATGTCAACAATTACAATAAAAGAAATAAGTAAAGCTTTTGGAAATGTAGAAGTTTTAAAACCTTTTACAGAAACTTTCAAAGATGGTGAATTTATAACTTTGCTTGGTCCGTCAGGTTGTGGAAAAACAACAATGTTAAGACTTATAGCAGGCTTTGAAAAACCTACAAGTGGAGAAATACTAATAGGAGATAATGTTGTTTCCGGAGGAAAAACTTTTGTTCCTCCTGAAAAAAGAGATATAGGAATGGTATTTCAATCTTATGCTGTTTGGCCTCATATGAATGTTTTTGACAATGTTGCCTATCCTTTAAAAATATCAGGTGTTAAAAAACAAGAAATAAAAGAAAGAGTTGAAAAAGTTTTAGAGATAGTTCATTTATCTCAATATAAAGATAGAATACCGTCAGAGCTTTCAGGTGGACAACAACAAAGGGTTGCTCTTGGACGTGCTTTAGTTGGGAAACCAAAGTTACTTTTACTTGACGAACCTATTTCAAACTTAGATGCAAAACTTAGAGAAGAGATGCGTTTTGAAATAAAAGAGATACAAAAAAGACTTGGAATTACAGTTGTTTATGTAACTCACGACCAAATAGAGGCCATGACAATGAGCGACAGAATAATTTTGATAAATAAAGGAGTTGTTCAACAAATTGGAACTCCTGAAGAAATTTATAGAAATCCTGCAAATCCTTTTGTTGCAAATTTTGTCGGTCGTGTTAATTTTATTAAGGGAGTTGTAAAAGACGGATTTGTTGAAATTTCAAATACCGGAAAAAAATTAGCTTACGATGGAGATAAAAAGGGCAATGTTATAATTGCAATAAGACCTGAGGCTTTAAGAATAGATGAAAAAGACGGAACAATTGATGCAAAACTTGTAAGTCAATTCTATCTTGGTGATGTAAATGACTGTAAAGTTGATTTGGGAAATGACAATGTAGTTAGAGTTATCGACCATGTTGAAACTTACGGAATGTTTGAAGAAAATTCAAATATAAAACTTAGAATTAAAAACTTCATGGTATTTGAAGATGACGGAAAAGATTACACAAAGATAATAACATAAAAGCAGAAGCTATTGAATTTTTCAATAGCTTTTTTGTGTTTTATAGTCATCTTTTTTATTTGAAATTGTCAAACAAGATATTGATTTGCTTTATTAACTAAACTTGACTAGTGAATTATATAATGTTAAAATCAATATCGATATTGATTATTATATTAATATCAAAATTTTTTGAGGAGGGTTGTATGAATAATACAAAAAAATTATTTAAAACTTGTTTAGCTATGCTATTCGTCTTTAGTATGTTGCTTACAAGTTTTTCAAATTTATTTACTTATGCAGAGCATAGTTCTGATAAGATTACAGAAGTTACTGTAAAGGATGTTTTCGGTTATTTTGTTGTAAATATAAATCCGGCTAGATTGACTTCTAAAATAAAAGGTATTTCAATTAATGAACAAAAAGCTGAATTAAGTAGTAAACAACAAGTTTGGCAAAGGAAAGATAAGTATTATATAGAAAACGAGGATATATATTTACCAGAATTAGAAGATGAAACGATTTTAACTTTTAAAGGCGAAAAAGATATTGAATTAGGAAAGTTTAAATACAGTAAATCATCTAAGAAATTTACAAAAGTTGAATCATCTTCAAGTGAAGGAGTTCCAACTGATCCGAAAAAAAGGAAGACAAAAAGAAAGAGGAAGAAACTCCTGTTGAAAGTAAAATTACATCAGTTATTGGAGATAAAGGAACAGGAAATGATTTATATACTTTAACAGTTTTGCCAAAAGAAATTTTAAAAGAAATTGATGGCTTAGAAGTTGGAGTTAAATCTTTTGTAAAAACTGATTATAAAATATCTGTTTTTGGAGATAGATTTATGGTTGAAAAAGAAAGTGGAAAAATCTATCTAGGAGATACTCCAAAGAATAATACTGTAATTGTTTTTAAAAAAGGTGATAAAGTTTTAGGAAAGTTTAAAAAGATTGATGATACAAAATATGAAGTTGTAAATTCTAAAGGTTTAACGGATAAGGATTTACATGTTAAACTTGAGGGAACTTTTGAATCTGCTGTTGTTAATCAAAAGAAATATGATTCAATTACTGCTGCAACAGGATCCTCTGTTGTAACTAAGAACAGCGATGTCGTTGTTAAAATTGCTGAAACTGAAAAAGGTCAAGAACCTAAAGAATCAGATTGGAAGTTGGTTAAAGATTCAGCAGAAATTAATTTGAGCAAAAGTACAATGAAAGTTAATGATGAAACTATGGGAATGGAACCGGTTTATCATGTTTCAGATAGTAGCGTAACTCTTAATGGTATTCCTAAAAAAGCGGGAACTTTCAATGTAATTGTTGAGGCAAAAGACGAATTAGGCAGAACTGCTACGTCAAAACCACTTACTTTTAAGGTTTATGACCTGAAAAAAGTAAAATTATCAGAGCAATTAAAGACACAAGATTTCAAAAGAGTTAAACATGGGGCTAAAATGGAATGGGATATGGAGCCTTGGTACATTGAACTTTTTGATAAAGATGTAAAAGAAACTCCAACAAGTATTACAGTTCCTAAAGAATTGGGAATTTGGCATGGTTCACATCAAAGTGGTGTTTATGGTGTTCTAGGTTATGCCGTTGAACAAGACAAAGAACCACATCAAAAACTTATTCTTGAAAATGGAACAGATTTAACTATAAAGAATATGAAAATTCTAAGTAGTGTTGAAATCGTAGTTAAAAATGGTGCAAAACTTAATTTCTATGATTCATCATTATATGGGAAAATTACTGTTGAAAATGGTGGAAAATTCCAAATGAACTATGATAGCTATAAAAAAGAATTTTTAACAGGCTCATCAATCAATGGACAACTTGTATTAAAAGACGGTTCAACAGTTGAATCTTCATTAATTTATTCAAATGCAAATAATTTAACAGACGGTAAAAAAGCTCGTAGAATTGATACTCCTGTTGTTAAAGTTGAAGGACATGTAACTTTGAATGGAAAAGTTTATGTTCGTGGAGATGAATCAGCAACTGGTTCTAAGAAAGATGGAAAACTTTACAAAGGACAACCTGCTATGGAACTTGCAGAAGGGGCAAAATTAACAATTACTAAAGGCTCCGAACTTGGAGTTTTTGGTGGAGGTCGTAATGCGACAACTACATTCGGTGGAAGTGCTTTATGCTTAGGAAAAGGAAGTTCTGTTGAAGGTGAAGGAAAATTAATTGCCGTTGGTGGAGATGGACAACTTGCTGGAGATGGTGCAGATGCTGTCGTTGGAGAAGGAACTATCGCAACTGCTCAGGCTTATTTACAAGGTGGAAATGCCCTTAATAAAAATCATAAAGTTGGAAAGCCTTATGGGAAAAATGTAAAAATTTCTGAAAAAACTGTTGGTTATGCAAAAGACGGAATTATGAATCCAACTGAAGAACAAAAACATAATTCTCCATATTGGACAGGAGTTAAAGCACCAGAAGAAAGAGTATTGGCAAATGCTGATACAAAAGGAGCACCAACAATTGTTAAAAAAGAAGATAAAGTTGTTGACCCTAAAGAAAAGAAAGAAGAACCGAAAGTTAAACCGGAAGAAAAAGATAATGGAGTAAAACCTGAAATCAAAGACAAAAATAAGGATAAAGAAAAAAATAACAAAGAAAAAGGTAAAGAAGTTAAACCTGAAGAAAATAATAACGAAGTGTCTGAAGTTAAAACAACAAATAAAATCGTAAATGAGGAATTTAAAGCAAGTGTTGAGTCAAAAGATATGAATTTCGATTTAAAATTAATGATTAAAAAATTGGATAAAAATACTGTTGATGCACTAAAAAATAAAGATGCTGATTTATATGATATTTCATTTACATTAGGAAATAAAAACTCAGTTAAGATGCCAAAGCAAGAATACAAAGTAACATTACCAAAAGAAAATGGTAAAGTTGTAAGTGCTGTTTATTTTGTAAATGAAGAAGGAAGTTTAGAAAAATTACAATTTACACAAGATGATAAAAATGTAACTTTCACAACAACTCATTTCTCGAAATATGCCGTTGAGTACAAGACTGAAAAGAAAGCCACTAAAGAAGTTAAAAAATCAAAATTAGTAAAGACTTCTATTGCAGGAGCAAGTGCTATATTACCAACATTACTTTTAGGTGTTATGTTTGTTGCAAATAAAAAAAGAAATAAATAAATATTTTATAAAAGAGTCGTTTAACGCGACTCTTTTATGTTTTAAACTATAATTTAATAAATATTTATTTAAAAGCTATTGACGTATTTTTATTTGTTTAGTATAATTTAGGTAATTAATAATATTTTTCAAAAATACATGAAGATTTATATAATTTACATAAAATTTATAAGGAGGTAATTTATGAAAAAATTTTTTAAAAAGTTAATTTTGATTTTGCCTGTTTTCGTTGTTCTTTCAGGTTGTGCTAAAAACTCTGGTGTTGACGGAGATAAGATGGTAGCAGAGGGAAAAATTCTTAAAAAAGCAAGTAAGGAAGTGCAAGAAGTTTGTGGATATTATTATGCTTGTGATTCGCAAATTGTTATAGATAATGGAGAATATTATGGTGTTCCTTGTTTGTATTACAAAGCTAAGCCTATAGACTTTGATAATTGTTCAAAAGAATCTGTTAGAAAACTTCGTGGAGATTTTACTGATGACGGAAATTTCTTAGAACCGAAAGTTTTTGAAGAAGGCGGAAAAAAGTATTTAACAGCTGATTTCTTCCCTGAAAGAAAATTTTGGATAAAAGATGAAAAGACAATAGTCGATACTGAAACAAATACAGAATATATAAAAGGCGAGCCTAAATAAAAAAATTAAAAAGTTGAGAACTTTGGTTTATTACATCTTATAAATTGTGATAAAGTAAATTATTTCATTATATTAAATCTTTATATAAAAGGAGATTGTATTAAAATTTTTTAAATTATATGTATTAATGTTAAAAAGACTTGAAAATAAAAAAATTCAAGTTTTTTTTACATTTGGGTCTAAAAATGCTATAATTTTATATATAAGTTTATTGGATAAGATTTTAACAGAAATTTCGTTGATCAAAACAAAGACGGAAATAATGTTCTAATCTCATTTACAAGGATAAATAATAAAATTTTAATAGGAGATTTTTATGGTTACTAAGGAAGAAGTAAAGAAAATTTATTATCTTGCGAACTTGAATGTAAAGGAAGAAGAACTTTCTAGCATTGCTAAAAAGTTTGATGATGTTCTTGTTTTTGCAAATGAAATTATGGAACTTGATACTTCAAGTTGTAGTGGTCTTGAAATAGTTGTTGAGCACAACAGTCCTTTGAGAGAAGATGTTGTGGAGGAAAGTATTTCTAGGGAAGATGCACTTTTAAATGCAAGTGATAAAGAGTATGGATATTTTAGATTGCAAAGGGTTGTGAAATAATGGATATTTTAAGTATAAGAGAAGATTTTATCAGTGGTAAGGTGGATTTAGTTTCATTTTACGATGATGTTATAAAAAAAATTGATGATAAAAAAGATTTGAATATTTTTCTTGATTTTTCTAAAGAAAAAGTTATGGAAAGAGTTAATTTTTTAAATGAAAAATTAAAAAATGGCGAAAAATTAGGTTCACTTTTTGGTATTTCCATTTCAATTAAGGACAATATCTTAGTTAAGGGTTATAAAAATACTTGTGGCTCAAAAATTTTAGAAAATTTTTCTCCGATTTTTAATGCTACAATTATTGACCGACTTTTAGAAGAAGATGCTGTTATTTTAGGTAAAGTAAATATGGACGAATTTGCTATGGGTGGTTCAGGAGAAACTTCATATTTTGGGGCAACAAAAAATCCACTTGATGAAAGTTTAATTCCTGGAGGGTCATCTTCCGGCTCTGCAAGTAGTGTAAGTGCCGATCTTGCTATGATTAGTTTGGGTTCAGATACTGGTGGCTCTGTTAGAAATCCTGCATCTTTTTGCGCCTGTGTTGGATATAAACCAACTTATGGTATGATTTCAAGATATGGTGTTGTTTCTATGGCTAGTAGTTTAGACCAAGTTGGAATTTTATCAAATGATGTTAAGTCAATTTTACCTATTATAAATGTAATTGGCGGTTTTGACGAAATGGACGCTGTTACTATGAGAGATGCTGTAAATTTCAAAGAAGATAGTGAATTTTCATTAAATGGAATTAAGATTGCGACAGTTTCTAATTTGGAACAATACGAACTTGATGAAGTTGTTTTAAATGATTATAAAAAGGCGATTGAAAATTTAAAAAATCAAGGTGCGATAATCGAAGAAGTAGATTTTAAATATATTAAACATTCTACAAATGTATATAATGTTGTTATGAGTTCTGAAGTTTCAAGTAATATGTCAAGATTTGACGGTATTAGATATGGATACAGAACTGAAAATTATGAATCAACTAGAGAGCTTTTCACAAATACCAGAAGCGAAGGCTTTGGGGAAGAAGTTAAGAGAAGAATTGCAATGGGAACTTTCTACCTTGCAAGCTCAAATAATCAAGCACTTTACAAAAAAGGTTTGGAAGTTAGAGAGTTGATAAGTAAGGAAGTAAACGAAGTGCTTTCAAATTATGATTTCATCTTAACTCCGACTACAACTTGCCTTCCAAGAAAAATTGGAGATGAAAAGGAGAATGCTTTAAGTGCTTATGCAGGAGATACTTTTAATGTTCCTGTAAACTTTGCCGGACTTCCTGCTATTTCTGTGCCTTTAAATCTTAAAAAAATTGGTGGAAGTGTTCAATTTATAGGTAAGAGATTTGATGATGAAAAACTTTTAAATCTTGCAATGAATTTTGAAAGGGGGCTTTAATATGAGTTTAAAAACTATAATAGGACTTGAAATTCATGTTGAGTTACAAACTGAAACAAAAATGTTCTGTGGTTGTAAAAATGAATATGGTTGTCCTCCAAATACGAATGTTTGTCCAACTTGTTTAGGACATCCGGGAACTCTTCCGAGAATAAATAAAAGAGCGATTGAATATGCGATAATGGCAGGTAATGCTTTTAATTGTGAAATTTCAATGGATATGAAAATGGATAGAAAAAAATATTTTTATCCCGACTTGGTTAAGGGTTATCAAATTACTCAAGAGAGAACTCCGATTTGTAAAAATGGTTATATAGAAATTGAAACTGAAAATGGAGTAAAAAAAGTAAGATTACAAAGAATACACATAGAAGAAGATACCGGAAAATCAATCCACAATGAAAGTGGGCATACTCTTATGGACTACAACAGAGCGGGAGTTCCATTAATTGAAATTGTTTCTGAACCTGATATGAATAGTCCTGAAGAAGCTATTGCCTTTTTGACAAATTTAAAGGAAACTATAAAATACCTTGGAATTTCAGATGTAAAAATGGAAGAAGGCTCACTTCGTTGTGATGTAAACTTGAATGTTGTTGATGAAGAAACAGGTTTTAAGACAAAAATTACTGAAATTAAAAATCTAAACTCATTCAAAGCTGCACTTCGTGCAATGGAGCATGAACAAAAAAGACATATAGAAAATGTTAAAAATAATATTATTGGCGAAAAAGAAACTAGACGTTGGGACGAGGCAAAACTTGAAACTATAATTATGCGTCATAAAGAAGAGGGGAATGATTATAGATTTAGTGTTGAGCCTGACATTCCTTATATAACTCTTGAAGAAAGTTTTGTTGAAAGCATTAAGGAAAAGATGCCTGAACTTCCAAGAAATAAGAAAAATAGATTTTTAGCTGAATACAAACTTTCAGAATATGATGCAAATGTATTAACTCAAAATAAATATTTGTCTGAATATTTTGAAAAAGTTGTAAAAAAGGTTGATGATGCAACTCTTGTTTCAAATTGGCTTTTATCTGATGTTTTAAGAAGAGTTAAAGATTTGGAAATTGAATTTGAGGAAATTCCTTTGAATATAGAATCTTTTGCCGGTCTTTTAAAATTGGTTAAAGAAAATAAGATTAATGCAAATGTAGGTAAAAAACTTCTTAGAGAATTATTTGAAGAAGGAGATTTTGACCCACTTAAAGTTGTTGAAGAAAGAGGATTAATTCAAATTTCTGACGACAGTGCATTGATTAAAATCGTTGAAGAAGTTCTAAGCAACAATCCGTCATCAATTGAAGACTATAAAAATGGAAAAGACAGAGCTTTAGGATTTTTGATGGGACAATGTATGAAGGCATCAAAAGGTAAAGGAAATCCACAAAAGTTTAATGAATTGATTTTAGAAAGGTTAGTTTAATGAAAAAAGTAGCTTTATCTACGGACAATAAAAACAAAGTTAAAGAGATATTTGCGATTTTAAGTAAATATGACTTTGAAATTGTAACAAAATCAGAACTTGGTGTAACAGAAGAATTTGAAGAAATTTATGATACACTTGAAGGAAATTCAAAATTAAAGGCTGAAAAGTTGAGAGAATATTGTTCCTTTGCTGTTTTAGCTGATGATACAGGACTTTTTGTAAATGCTTTAAATGGAGAGCCTGGAGTTTTATCTGCAAGATATGCAGGAGAGCATGGAAATAGTGATGCAAATAGAAAAAAACTTTTAAAAAATCTTGAAGGAAAGTCGGATAGAAGTGCATATTTTAAAACTGTTATCGTCTTTGTTGACGAAAATGGAGATGAATATGTAGCAAAGGGGATTTTAAAAGGAACTATTTCAACAGAAGAACGTGGCGAAAATGGTTTTGGATATGATAAAATTTTCATTCCTGAAAATATGGATAAAACTTTAGCAGAAATTGGAGCAGAAGAAAAAAACAAATTTAGCCACAGAAAAAGAGCCTTAGAAGATTTGAAAAATATTTTAGGTGATAGATATGATAGTAGCAGTTGTTAGTGATACTCATGGAATCGTACTTCCGGTTGCATACAGTTTACAAAGAAATAAAGTTGACATCGTCCTTCATCTTGGAGATGATGTAGATGATTCAAGGAAAATTGAACAAATTACAGGAATGGAAGTTTATGCAGTTCGTGGGAATAATGATATAAACGAAAATGACACGCCCGAAGATTTAGTTTTAGAAATTAGAAGAAAGAAATTCTTTTTAACTCACGGACACAATTATGATGTTGATAACGGAATAGAAAAAATAGTTGAAAAAGCTAAAGAATTAGGGGCTGACTATGCACTTTTTGGACATACTCATGTTCATTTAAGAGAAAGAGTTGACGGAATAACAATTTTAAATCCAGGAAGTACAACACTTCCAAGACATGGAGATACAAAGGGATATTATATCGTAAACTTAATTGAAAAAAGTGTAAATAGAATAAATTTAAAATAATCGGCTTTATAACCGACCTTTCGGTCGGTTATTAGCTGATTTTTTTTCTATGGAGGAATATATGAAGGTAAGAAAAATGGGTATCGTATCTTTAAGATGTATTATTCCTTTTGGAATAAATGCAAAAGCAGATATTGAAAGGCAAATAATAGAATTTAAAGAATAAAGATATGAAAAAAAGTGTTGAAAAGAAAAGAGATAGAGAGAAAAAAGTAATAACTGAAATGGTAAAACTCTATTGCAAGAAAAATCATAAAAATGGAGAATTATGTGATGAATGCAATGAGGTTTTAAATTATTCTATAAAAAGAATTGATCATTGTAAATTTATGGAGACAAAAACTTTTTGTTCAAATTGTAAATCTCCCTGCTATAGTCCAAAAATGAAAGAAAAAGTAAAAAAAATTATGAAATTTTCAGGACCTAGAATGTTACTTTATCATCCATTATTAGTTATTTATCATATAATAAGTGGATTAAAAAATAAATAAAAAAATTAATTTTAAATAAAAAATTTTTATATAGAAAACAGTACTGAATTTTTGTCGTGAAATAGTTGATAAACACTGAAATTTGAATATTTATTTAACATATTTCTTTTAAGTTATTCATTGACTTTAATTTAATTTTGTAATATATTTAACTTGATGAATTATTGGGTAAAAGATAAAAAATAATAATTTTTATGAAAAAGATTTTTTTATAAAAATTATCAATTTTTTGTAAAAAGATACTTGAAAAAATGTAAAAATAGGTTTATAATAGTTATAAGATTAAAATGGGGGAAGATTTTTGAATTTAAGAAAATATAAAATCCTTTATTTTAATGGAATAAAAAACATAGTTTTTTAAATTTTGGAATTTTTGTATACTTATTATGAAAATGTTATCTTAAAAATTTTAATTTAAAATACTATTTAATATTAGGAGGTGATGAAATGACTACTGATGCTATAAATAGAGTTAAAGAGGCAGAATTAAAAGCTAAAACTTTACTTGAGGATGCTAAACTTGAGGCGGGAACTTTGAGAAAAAATTCTGAAAAAGAGCGACATGAAATTTTTGACAGAATTGTTGATAACGCTAAAAAAGAGGCTGAAGAAATAAGAATTAGATCTAAAAATGAAGGCGAAATGTTAGCAAAGCCTGTAATTGAAAAGGCTAAAAAAGAAGTTGAGCTTATTAAATCTGTTGATGATGAAAAATTAGAGTCTGTGGTTAATTCAATAGTAGAGAGGATTGTGAGTTTAAATGGCAATAGTTAAAATGAAGGAATTCACTTTATTTGCTCTTGAAGGAAATAGAAAGCGATTGCTTGAAGAACTCCAAAAGTTTGGTTATGTAAACTTTTCAAAGTCCGATTCTCTTGAACAGTTTGATTATCTAAAGGATATAGAAGTTTCAACAAAAGAAACTAATTATGTCGAAGAATCTGCGAAGATTAAATGGCTAATTGATTATGTCGGAAGATTTGTTGAAAAAGAAAAAGGTTTATCAGCCTTGAAAAAGGGACCTATTATTTATACTTTTGATGAACTTGAAAAAGAGGCAAAATCTTATGATTATGTTCCTGATTTTGAGGCTTTAACTGATATAAGTAAAAGGATAGATTCAAATAACCAAAGATTGAATGCGATAGATAATTCTATTAAGGAATTATTGCCTTGGATTTCTATTCAAGAGCCTATTAAAGATTTGAATTCATTCAAAAAATTAAAATTTATTATGGGTTATTTACCAACAAAGAATATTGAAAAATTTAGAAATGCTATTGTTGATTTGAAGTCAACATATTTTGAAGAAAGAGATATAGTTGGTAAAAATACTTATTGTATCATTTTTACAAATGAGTTGGAACTAGAAATGGTACTTGAAAATTTAAGATTAAATAGCTTTAGTGAAGTTAATCTTGAAATCAAAGGGGTAGTTAGTGAAGAACTTGATGCTTTGAAAAGCGAAAAGGAAGTTTTAGAAAAAGATAATTTAGAATTGACTGAAAAGATTAAAAAATTTACAGGAAATGTTCAAAAAATGCAAAGTGTTTATGAATATTATCAAAATTTATCTCTTAGAGATACAGTCGTTTCTAACTTTAAATCTACTGAAAAACTTGATGTTATTCAAGGGTATATTCCGGCAGATAAAGAAAGTGATTTTAAGGCTTTACTTGAAAAGGTTTCAGCGTCTAAAATTTATCTAGAAATTGAAGATGCAAAAAAAGATGACCCGAATGTTCCTATTATTTTAAAAAATAATAAAATATCATCTTTGTTTGAATCTGTAACTCAGATGTATGCACTTCCAAAATACAATGAAATAGATCCAACATTTTTACTATCAATTTTTTATTGGGTATTTTTTGGAATGATGGTTGCCGATTTTGCATATGGACTTATTTTGTTTATAGGTTCAGCAATTGCGTTAAAATTTTTTAAATTTGATGATGCTACAAAGAAGTTTTTAAAATTTTTCTTTGCACTTAGTATATCTACCATGATATGGGGATTGCTTTATGGTTCAGCATTTGGTGATTTGATTAAACTTCCTACTCAAGTTTTAGATTCATCAAAAGATTTTATGACTGTTTTAACGCTTTCAATAGTTTTTGGAGCGGTTCATTTAGCAGTTGGACTTTTAGTTAAAGCATATATATTAATAAAAAATGGGAAACCATTGGATGCTTTTTATGATGTGTTTTTGTGGTTTTTAACATTGATTTCCGTAATAGTTTATATTTTAAATAAAAATACAATTTCATTTTACACTATGTTAATTGGAATGATTGGAATAGTATTATTTGGAGCAAGAGATGCAAAAAGTATTCCTGCAAGAATTGCAGGTGGACTTTATTCATTATACGGAATAACTTCATATATAGGTGATTTTGTTTCGTATCTTAGACTTATGGCTTTGGGCTTAGCAGGAGGATTTATAGCTATAGCCATAAATATAATCGTAAAGATGCTTGCAAATGCGGGAATTATTGGAATAATATTTGGAGTTATACTCTTTATATTTGCACAATCATTTAATATATTTTTAAGCTATTTATCAGCTTATGTACACACTTCAAGACTTATGTATGTAGAATTTTTTAGTAAGTTCTATGAAGGTGGAGGAAAAAAATTTAATACTTTTAGAAGTAAGAAAAAATATATAGAAGTAAAATAATTCTATTAAAAACTAAATAAAAAATTATTTTAAAGGAGATTTTATTATGAAAGAATTTATGAGCGTATTAGCAGAACACGGTGGTGTTGTATTTGGAATTTTAGGAGCAGCGTTAGCTGTATTATTAGCAGGTATAGGATCTGCAAGAGGAGTTGGTTTAGCAGGGGAAGCTGCAGCAGGCCTTGTTATAACTGAACCGGAAAAATTTGGTAAAGCAATGGTTTTACAATTATTACCAGGTACTCAAGGACTTTATGGTTTTGTAATTGGACTTATGATAATGGGTAAACTTAATGTTTCTATGAGTTTACAAGAAGGTTTATATTTAACTATGGTAGCTCTTCCTGTTGGACTTGTAGGTTTAAGATCTGCACTATATCAAGGAAAAGTTGCTGTTGCAGGTATAAATATCTTGGCTAAAAATGAAGAACATCAAACAAAAGGTATTATCCTTGCAGTAATGGTTGAAACTTACGCCATTTTAGCATTTGCAATGTCATTCTTATTACTTTCAAAAGTTGTATTCAAATAGACAGCATAAATAAAATAAAAAGGATGTGATTGAATGTCTAACTTAGACAATATTATAGATGAAATCCTTCAAGATGCTGAAAATGAATCTAAAAAAGTAGTAGAAGATGCTAAAAGTGAAGTTGCAGTTCTTGTTGGAAAAACAGAAAGTGAAGCTCAAAAGAAAGCTGATAAAATAATTGAAAAAGCAAAAGTAGAGGCTACACAATCTAAAGAAAGAATAATTTCAAACTCAAGTTTAACAGCAAGAGATATGGTTCTAGTTGCAAAACAAGAAATGATTAATAAAGTTTTTGAATTGACAAAAGAAAAATTAAAAACATTAAATCATGATGATTATTTAAAATTCGTTGAAAATTCATTAAAAGCTTTAGAAGTTAGAGAAGATAGTGAAATTATTCTTACAGAAAATGAAAAGAAACTTGCAGGAGAAAAGCTATTTGGTATAAAAGTAGCTGATGAAACTGTTGAAAGTGGATTTTCACTTAAAAATGGAAAAATAATTTTAAATAATGAATTTTCAAGTTTAATAGACTTAGTAAAAGAAGACTTAGAACAAGAAGTAGCAGATAAGTTATTTAGTTAGTAGGAGGTGTATTATGGATAGAGAAAATTTTATCCAATCAAGTGTTAGAATTCGTCATCTGGAAAAAAGCTTACTTACTAAACAACAGTTTGAAAGACTTGCCGATTGTAAAGATTTACAAGAAGTTATTAGGTTTTTAAATGAAACTTCTTATTCAAGTGAAATTTCAAAATTAGACAGAATAGAAAATTATGAAACTATTTTATCTAATACATTAAATAAAACTTATAAAGAAGTTTTTGAAATATCAAGTGAAAAGTCTATAGTCGATTGCTTGCAATTTAAATATTTATATCATAATTTAAAAGTTTGTGTTAAAGAAAAATTACTAAATGAAGATTTTGACACAATGTATTCTCTATTTGACAGAAATGAAATATTAGATTTTAAACAAAAAATTTTGGATTCAAATATAGATATTTCTAAATATTATAAAATGGCTCTAGATATTTTTGAAAAGTCTAAAGATCCACAAGATATTGATATATTTTTAGATAGAGAATGTTTTAAAAACATTTTAGATCTTGTTAAAAAATTTAATTTAAATATGATAGAAAATTATTTTAAAGCTATGATTGATTTTACTAATATAAGAACTTTTATAAGATGTAAAAGGCAAAAACAATCTAAAGAAGTTTTAGAAAAATCTTTAATAGAAGGTGGAGAAATTCAAAAAGATGAAATTTTAGCACTATTCTTTAATGAAATAGAAACTTTAAATATCAAATTTAAATCATCTAGTATTTCTAAAGTTTTATCTTTAATAATTGAAGAGTATAAAAATACATCGTCTTTAAGTAATTTTGAAAAATATGTTGATGATTATTTAATGGATCTAATTAAAGAAACTAACTCTATAAATTATGGGGCTGAAGTTATTTTTGCATATTTGATTGCAAAAGAAGTAGAAATAAAAAATCTAAGACTTGTTTTAGTAGGAAAAGTTAATGATTTGTCTGCTGATTTTATAAAAGAAAGGTTGCGTGAAGTTTATGTATAAGATAGCTGTAATTGGCGATAAGGATTCTGTTCTTGCCTTTAGAGCTCTTGGAGTTCATGTTTTCACTGCAATCGAGGGAAATGATGCAAGAAGAATTATTGACAAATTAGCAAAAGAAGAATATGGAATTATCTTTGTTACTGAACAATTAGCAAAAGATATTCCAGAAACTATTCAAAGATACAACAATGAAGTTATTCCAGCAGTAATTTTAATACCTAGTAACAGAGGTAGTTTAAATATAGGCTTAGAAAATATCAACAAGAATGTTGAAAAAGCTGTTGGGTCAAATATATTATAGAAAGCGAGGGCTTATATTGAAAGTCGGTAAAGTTATTAAAGTTTCCGGACCTCTTGTAGTTGCAGAAGGAATGGAAGACGCAAACGTATATGATGTTGTTGAAGTTTCTGATAATAAGCTCATTGGAGAAATTATAGAAATGAGAGGCGACAAGGCCTCAATACAAGTTTATGAAGAAACTACTGGTATTGGACCTGGAGATGAAGTTGTTTCAACTGGTAGTCCACTTTCCATTGAACTTGGACCTGGTATGATAGAACAAATGTTTGATGGTATTCAAAGACCTCTTGAGGCATTACAAGCTAAAGCAGGAGATTTCCTTTTAAGAGGTGTTAGTGTAGCATCATTAAATAGAGAAAAGAAATGGGATTTTGTTCCAACTGTAAATGTTGGAGATGAAGTTTCAGAAGGAAATGTAATCGGAACTGTTCAAGAAACAACTGTTGTTTCACACAAGATTATGGTTCCTCCAGCTGTAAATGGTAAAATTGTTGAAATTTTATCAGGAGAACATACAGTTGATGAAATTATTTGTAAAATAGAAACTGAAAATGGAATTAAAGAATTAAATATGATTCAAAAATGGCCGGTACGTCGTGGTCGTCCATATTCAAGAAAATTAGACCCTGTTAGACCACTTATAACAGGACAAAGAATTATCGATACATTCTTCCCTGTTGCAAAGGGTGGAGCTGCTGCAATTCCAGGACCTTTCGGTTCAGGTAAGACAGTTGTTCAACACCAACTTGCTAAATGGGCAGATGCAGAAATCGTAGTTTATGTTGGTTGTGGAGAACGTGGAAACGAAATGACAGATGTTCTTATGGAATTTCCTGAAATTATAGACCCTAAGACTGGACAATCACTTATGAAAAGAACAGTTCTTATCGCAAATACTTCAAATATGCCAGTAGCGGCTCGTGAGGCATCAATCTATACTGGTATTACTATTGGGGAATATTTTAGAGATATGGGATATTCAGTAGCGCTTATGGCTGACTCAACTTCACGTTGGGCAGAGGCACTTCGTGAAATGTCCGGTCGTCTTGAAGAAATGCCTGGTGATGAAGGTTATCCTGCATATCTTGCATCAAGAGTTGCAGACTTCTATGAAAGAGCTGGTTTTGTAAAATGTTTAGGCGAAGATAGAGAAGGTGCTTTAACAGTAATCGGTGCCGTTTCTCCTCCGGGTGGAGATATTTCAGAACCGGTATCACAAGCTACACTTAGAATTGTAAAAGTATTCTGGGGACTTGATTATGCGTTATCTTATAGAAGACATTTTCCGGCTATTAACTGGTTAAATTCATATTCATTATATCAAGATAAAATGGATAAATTTATGGATGCAAATATTGATAGAAAATTCTCTGAATACAGAATAAAATCAATGGCACTTTTACAAGAAGAATCAAATTTACAAGAAGTTGTACGTCTTGTTGGTAGAGATTCACTTTCAGAGGCAGACCAATTAAAACTTGAAGTTTCTAAGTCATTAAGAGAAGACTTTTTACAACAAAATGCATTCCATGAAGTAGATACTTATTGTTCACTTCCAAAACAATTCCAAATGTTAAAAGTTATTTTAGGTTTCTATGAAGAGGCTAAAAAAGCTTTAGATGCCGGAGTATATCTTGATGAAATCTTGAAGATTGAATCTCGTGAAGGTATAACAAGAAGTAAAAATATTTCAGAAAATGAATTAGAAAAATTCGATACATTATTTGAAACAGTTAAAAATGATATAGAAAAATTAATAAGCGAAGGAGGTAACTCTAATGCTTAAGGAATATAAGACAGTAAGAGAAGTAGTAGGACCTTTGATGGTTGTTGAAGGTGTTGAAGGAGTTAAGTACGAAGAGTTAGTTGAAGTTAGACTTCAAAATGGAGAAAAGAGAAGAGGAAAAGTTCTTGAAATTGACGGCGACAAAGCTATGGTTCAGTTGTTCGAAGGTTCAGCAGGAATTAACTTAAGAGATACAACTTGCAGATTCTTAGGACACCCACTTGAACTTGGAGTTTCTGAAGATATGATTGGAAGAATTTTTGACGGTCTTGGAAATCCTATAGATAAAGGACCAAAGATTATTCCTGAAATGAAAATTGACATTAACGGTTCTCCAATTAACCCTGTATCAAGAGATTATCCTTCAGAATTTATTCAAACAGGTATCTCTACAATAGATGGACTTAATACATTAGTTAGAGGACAAAAATTACCAATTTTCTCCGGTTCAGGTCTTCCACATAACAATGTAGCAGCACAAATTGCAAGACAAGCCAGAGTTCTTGGAGATGGAGAAAAATTCGCCGTAGTATTCGGAGCAATGGGTATCACTTTTGAAGAGGCTCAATTCTTTATTGATGACTTTACAAAAACAGGTGCGATAGATAGAGCGGTTTTATTTATGAACCTTGCAAATGACCCTGCAATCGAAAGAATTGCAACTCCTCGTATGGCACTTACTTGTGCAGAATATTTAGCGTTTGAAAAAGGAATGCACGTTTTGGTAATCTTAACTGACCTTACAAACTATGCTGAGGCACTTCGTGAAGTTTCTGCAGCCAGAAAAGAAGTTCCAGGACGTCGTGGTTATCCAGGTTATTTATACACTGACCTTTCAACAATTTATGAAAGAGCGGGTAAATTAAAAGGCAGACCTGGTTCAATAACACAAATTCCTATTTTAACAATGCCTGAAGATGATATTACTCACCCAATTCCTGACCTTACAGGATATATCACAGAAGGACAAATCATTCTTTCAAGAGAATTATATAAACAAGGTATCCAACCACCAATCTTTGTAATTCCTTCATTATCAAGACTTAAAGATAAAGGTATCGGTAAAGGAAAGACAAGAGAAGACCACGCAGACACAATGAACCAAATCTACGCAGGATATGCATCAGGTAGAGAGGCTCGTGAACTTGCAGTAATCTTAGGGGAATCAGCATTGTCAGAGGCTGATAAAGCATTTGCAAAATTCGCAGACGCTTTTGATAGAAGATATGTTGACCAAGGATACGAAACAAATAGAACAATAGAAGAAACTTTAAACTTAGGTTGGGAATTATTAAGTATAGTTCCAAGAACAGAGCTTAAGAGAATTAGAGAGGAATATATTGACAAATATTTAGGAAAGACAGAATAAAGGGGAGATATAGATGGCAAAGCTAAATGTAAATCCTACGCGTATGGCTCTTTCTAATCTCAAAGGAAGACTTGTAACTGCTAAAAGGGGTCATAAACTTCTTAAAGATAAACAAGATGAACTTATGAGAAGATTTATAGAAATGATTAGAAAAAACAAAAAACTTCGTGTTGAAGTTGAAAAAGAACTTTCAAACTCATTCAAATCTTTTCTTTTAGCAAGCGCTGTTATGAGTCCAGAATTTTTGGAACAAGCTGTGGCCTTTCCGAAAGAACAAGTATCTGTTGCCATTGAAACAAAAAATGTTATGAGTGTAAATATTCCAAAAATGGAATTTAACAGAACAGAATCGAATGGAGCCATATTCCCTTACGGATATGCTCAAACTTCTTCTGAACTTGACGATGCTATTTTAGAATTACATTCAGTAATGGATATGCTTTTAGAACTTGCAGAAGTAGAAAAAGCGTGTCAGTTAATGGCAGATGAAATTGAAAAAACTCGTAGAAGAGTAAATGCTCTTGAGTATAGAACAATTCCGGA